>Ga0074193_1000744_pt1 | contig 49230 bp, 30 predicted proteins | sample EPASupsiteHSE605_FD_64523 | JGI IMG/M metagenome (GOLD analysis project Ga0074193, IMG submission 64523) | Bioremediated contaminated groundwater from EPA Superfund site, New Mexico - Sample HSE6-05 | ecosystem: Environmental > Aquatic > Deep subsurface > Groundwater > Contaminated ...
ACAAAAGCACCAGATTTCGAAGGAAATATTTTTGAAGCAGCTGCAAAAGGAAAACTAACTAGCATTATTTATCTGTTAGCGAATGGAGCAAATGTGAATGAGAAATACCAAAATGATTAATATGATGGATGGGGGATGATTAGATCTACACCCCTCCATTTCTCTTCATGTTATGGTCATCTTAGTGTTGTTGAATATCTAGTTAATCAAAAAGCTGATATAAATGCAAAAAATATAATTTTTGAGTTTTTATATTTAATTGGACTCCTCTTCATTATTCTACTGAGAATGGTCATCTTAGTGTTGTTGAATATCTAGTTAATCAAAAAGTTGATATAAATACAAAAAACAAAACTGATTATACACCATTGGGAAGTGATACATTGGTATTGTACGAATATTTTCGAATTTCTCAAGAGTAAAGGAGGACAATAAATCAAAAGAGGTTTAAAAACCACATTCATTTGATTGTTTTTAATATGTTATCAAGTTCAGGCTTCTAGAAAACAAGAGATACCAATAAGAAGAGCAATTTTGGAGAGAATCTGGGGAATAAAAAAATGGATGGAAGATATGCGAAAACCATGTTTGTAAATGGTGATACTTTGATCATTTGACTGTGGCAAAATAAATTCTTGGAAAAGAATAGGGTTTCATGTTAAATGGACAATCTTGAGATATGGGACGAGAGAGGACAAACATTTGGCGAATATCTGATGTCTTATGGTACCAAAGTAGTGAGTGTTCAAACGCTTTGTGCTTTGTTATCAGAAGTCTCAATTCTAATTCTACCTTGTTTTTGAAGTTCACTAATCCTAGCTCGAATAACTTGGGGACTCTCGTTCTTAGGTTTAATTTCTTTCAATATTTTAAATATAGTTGTTTGACTTGATGGATGTTGTGCAGAATTACAAATCCTGATTATTACCTCATCTACTTCGCTATATTTCGTATCATTCACATTGTTTTTTTTAATTTCTACGATTTCCGGATCTTCAGATTTATTTTTTGGATCTATTCCAGCCCTTATCAAATCTAAAGGATGAGGAGGAACGTATCCCATCAGAACACATTCATCTGCAAACAATCGACATTCAGTATGTATCTTATCGAAATGCTCAACTAATTTATCCAAGAAACAACCAAAAGACTCACCAAAACTCATTAAATGGTATTTATTCTAAGTTAAAAATGGAACAGATGCATTAGAGGGATTAATTGGGTCAAAATGAATTGAATCTGACATTAATCCAGATAATTCATTGGATGATAGATATGATTTTCGACAATAGCATACCAAGACTGTACATATTAGCACAATAATTGATACGCTACCTGCTGCATATACTTTCCATTTCTCAGATTTCCTTGATTCTGGTGGTATATCAATCATCGATACATATATGTCATAGCATCCTTTGGTTTTAGAAACGTTTATGAAAACTTTTTGTTTGTTAATAACTAATGTTGGTTGATTGATTATTATACTATTAGGTTCTCCACAGAAAACATTGGAGTAAGTTTCAGAGACAAATCCTTCAGGAATAGAGGTCGTATTCCAATTAAACTCAAGTTTCGCTGGAGTCAAAATGCTATTAAAGCTCGAAATAATCGGAAATGACAGACCAAAGCCGCCTATCATTGAGATATTCGATTGATTGAGACTGCTTTTGATCAAATTAAGTCGAGATTGTGGTTTCATTTCCAAATTTTGAATATTCACATTTGTTAACTCGAAGCTAACATTATCAAAAACATTGAGCTTGAGTATTTTCATTCCAATAGACGAACCAGTTCCACCATCTTGATCACAATCCATTTGATTAACTGTAAGAGAAGAAGCAAAGCCTCCAATATGATATATTGGATAATAATCATCCCCATCAGGAGTAAGAACAAATGGAATAACAAGGTTTGTATCGTTCTCGTTGTATGATGTTATATTCACTGAGCGATATGGTGTATTATGAGAAATATAGCTCACAGGAATGAACCTAGAATGCATGGTGAGTTCTAAGTTAAGTGGGCATTCTGCTTTGATCGCAGGATTCTTAAACCTGTCCCAATTGCTACTTGTTGTAAAGTACCTGTTTGATAATGAATAAAGTTCATGAATTGTTGAAGTATTATCATCAACCACAAGTTCTATTGGTTTGGGAACCATTGGGGAAGCAGCAGAAAATTCTATTATAAAAATTTTGCTTGGAACATGAAGAATTTTGGAAATAAGACTATTGCCATTATATAATTCCCAACCATCATTTAGATACACAATTTTTGTTGTTTTCATATCATGAATAATTGAAATATTACTTTGATCAACTGGAAGAACAGAAAAAAGACCTGGATCTGCTTTCAACTTCTCGACCTTTCGAAAATCAAATTTCATATTTTCCATCCCTTTGATTTCAGTTCTTTGAATGAACTGCAATTCTTTATTTTTAAATACATATTGATCTGAGGTTCCTTCGAATTCAACAACAGAATACTGAAACACTAGCTTCTTTAAATTCATTAGAGCCTCATTTGCTAAAACTCGAAATCTAGATGGTTTTTGCTGGCCTCCAATAACCAAATAATCCACATCTTTAACTTTTGTGAAGTCAAAAGTATAATCCAAATGAGTTTGAACAGCTATTGTAAGTGTTTTCAGGTTTGGTGTGATAAATTTAGTCCAATTTTGTACTTCTGATGAATTAATTCTTCTTGCATATGATCTACATACTGACATTTGCTTATCAACATTATCATCAATGCATATCAATGGACGGAAAGAACCTGGAAGATCAGTAAAATTCAAAGTAATGCATTGCATTTCATTCACAATACTTGATGTTTGCATAAAGATGCTCGTATCATTGGTAAATCCTTCTAAAGGGCTCTCGGGATCAAAAAATGTTTCATATTTATCAAGTTTGATATTTGGACTACAATGATATATTATATTAATTGAAGGGTCTCGAATTATTGCATCATCCACATTCCCAATATAATCAACATGTAAATATGGAATCATTTTAACAGGTTTCTCAGGATAATAAGTATAAACCGAAAAAATTGGAAATAGCTTATCTCCTCTTACCTTATCTACAGAAGCCCTAATCCCAGTAAATGTAGGTCCAAAATAAAGACTAATAATAATTATTGGCAATTCACCCAGATGAATCTGATTGGTAATGCATAGAGGATAGAATGTTTTTATTGTCGGGCTTGTATATGAACTAATTCTACGGCTTGTAACAAAATCGACTTCAATTCGAACTGTTTGGTCCTCACAAATAATAAAACTGTTATCACTAATATTAAAGCGGTAAAAACTATTCAATGAATCTTGCAATCCTGTTCCTAGATAGATTAATTCAGATCCAGGTTCCATATAGAGCACACCTGATTTGGTTTTTGCTTGGGTAGCCAGAGCTTTGGCTTTTTCATGTACAATAATTTCTGATGGACCAAATGGGCCGAGAATATTCATTACCGCTCCATTGTACAATTTAAGCTGTGAATGTGCTGTCAGGTCAATATTAGGAGATGAAAAATTCACCAGAGCCCCAGAAACTAAGAAAGAAACCATTGTTTCATAGAGTGGCTGAGATCCTTCTATCATGTGTATAACAGATGGGGCGAATATTGAAACAGTAAAATCATTGGACCTTTTCACACTATTCACACCAAAAAACATAAATCGAGCTTTGGTTTTGGTGAATACAATTGATAAGCACTCAACCCCGCATTCAATATATGTATCAGTAAGTATAGAATCGATAATTAGAGTCATAATTGAGTTGGAAGAGATATTGTGGGATTCAGTTGGAATATATTTCATCCCAAATAGTTTGACTTGAGATGCTGTAATATGGCTAAAACTATCAATTGCCTGAAAATCTGTCTGCAAAAATACAGTCATTAACATAATTGTGTTTGAATTCAGGTCCACAAACATTGAATCTTCAATATGAATCGATAAAGGATTGATAAATCCTTTATTGTCATTCAAAAACATAATGATTTTCCGAAGTTCAATATTAGTCATCGTTGGAAAATTGGATACAACAGCATATGCAAGTCCATTATTGCCAAAAAACCTAACTGATGTTGTAGGCATCTTTGAATAATCAATCACAAGCGGAGAATTCTCAGTACTAGATATATATATATCTAATGACTGTGGTTTGCTTATAATAAGTGTTAAAGCCTCAGAAAAACTCTTAGCAACTTTTTTCACACTTGATGGACAATTACCCCCGTCAACATCAATACAAACACTATCAACTTCACTATAAGAAAGCAAAGCAAGAATAAAAACTATCATTTTATGGATTTTATTTACATAATCGTATGTGTCAGTTTAATAATGGAAAAGGTACACGATGTTATGCCTCAAAGGAAAGAGATTGTTGAAATTATAAACGTTAGAAAGAGAAATGGGAGCACACAGTACAATGTTGTATTTTCAGATACTAAAGACGGAAAGTCTCAATGGGTAAAACCTGAAGAAGGTGTCACTCCTCAGTTAATAGAACAGTTTAATGAGTCTTTGAAGGATAAAAAGAAGAATCCCAAGAAGGGTAATGCAAACACAGGAAGGAGGATCCAGAAAATAGCGGGTGCCAGGAAGATTGAAAATGATTTGTATTTCGTTGTAAAATTTACCGATTCTGATCAATTTGAAAACGTTCCTCATTCTGATATGAAGAGCAGATACACCAAATCGTTGCTCGGATACTATGAGCAACATATCAAGGTTATCAATCCATGAAAGAGTAATTTATTTATGTTTGAACTGTTTGATTGCATCAAGAACAGATTCATATGTTGCGATTACCGTTGAAAAAGCGCCAAAAATCATTAGCAGCATACATAGAATGTTTGTCCAGTGTGTTAATTTGTTTTGAGATACTTTTATCCATATCCAAGCTGGATAAACGAAATTACCCAAACACCCTCCAAGAGCCCCTCCAATAGAAAGAGCTGGTCTGATGTTTGGTAAAAACATTGCGACAAAAACGGGAATGAATGAAACTGAGAAAAGAATAAATGATCGCTTGGGCCATGGTAACTCTGTTGAATTATCAACTCCAAAGATCACTCTGCTGATGCTTCCGGCAACTGTTAGTGTTATAACAGGATACGAAGCATTCACAACAACAAAAAATGCTGCTCTTACAATTACTGTAAGTGGGTCTTTTGTTGAAAAACTCTCAAGAATACAAGGTTTAACATGGTCACCAAAAATTAGATACCCAATAATGCCTGGTATCGAAACACAAATAAAACATATTATGAATGTTATACCAATTATTATTGATCTTGTATTGAAACTTGGTTTAGATAGTCCAATCACTGGGATAACAACAAGAGCGAGAGAGAATGTTAGGGAATAAACAGCAAGAGAATTGAAAAACCCGGCATCTATCCTAGCTAATACTACAGTTGGTTCGATTCCAGCAGAAGGTAATAATTTGAAACCTTGGTAAAACATGAAGAATACGAACATGAAGAGGCAAAGGATAGAAAATGTTGAAAATATCGATAAAAATGAAGCATTTTTTGGTATTGTTAAGCCAACAGGAACAATAAGAGCATATATTAGTACAAATAGTTTGTATTGCCAAGCTGATGGACTTATTTTTATGTTAAGATAATCCAACCACGATAATACCGTATTCAGCCCAATGATGATATATGCAGTTAATGCTGCAAGACAGAATAAATCAGCCGAAATCCCATAAATACCTGTGGCGAATTTTCCAAGAGTTTTACTCGCCATTTCATCAAAACTATTAACATGTAGCTTTGTCTGTAATCTAACAACCATTACTGTGGTGACATAACTTAAAACTGCAATAAACAATTGAAGCAAGAAAGATGGAATAAATCCACAAAATCTAAAAGTATCAGAAATGCCTAAAACACCCGCTCCCATAAGTGTATTCAAGAGATTCATCACAGTACCAAATGATCCAACATAATTAAGTGGTTTGTTATCAGTTGTCAATGTAGTCTCAGTCTTATCAAAGGAAATAGGAATATCAACATCATCATCTGACATTATAACTTCGTAATTATCCATTTATGCTCGACTCTAAACGATATTAAACAATGGGTTTCCTTTGAAAAGTAGAATCGTTAATGATATATTTTTACCACAATTCAAGAGAAGTAGATCACATTCTGATTAGGATCCTTGTTGATTGAAGGACACCATCCACTGATATTAACGCAATTAATATAGTGACACCATTCACACCAGCTAGATGCGGAATCTACTGATCTGTAGAAGATTACCATACACAAACAGAAGAGAGTTGCCATGGCGGGGAAAGCAATGAAAGCTATAAATCCGTGACAGACTTTTTCACAATCACCGAAAGTTAAATTTGGAAGAAGCATTAGAGCAAAGAGGAATCCCATTATAAATCCACCTACGTGAAGGAAGTTATCCAAAAATGGAGTAAGTCCAACAATCAATGTTGTGGCGATTGAACCTGTTAAGGAATTAAACCTAGACCATCTGTTATGATACATTCTCCATGAAGAGAACAAATCAGAGAGCTGTAAACCGAGGTATCCATACAATGCACCAGTTGCACCAACTGATACCATTTCAGGAATAAACAAGCTTGAAAGTATATAACCATATAGACCAGAAATGAAAAATACCATAATAGCCCTTAAAAATCCAGAATCTCGTTCAACAGATCTGGTTGACAAGAAAATGAAAAGAACAATAATAATATGAGCAAGACCTGCGTGCAAGAATATTGCTGTGAAAAATCTCCAATATTGACCTTTCAACATTAAGGGAGCATACTTAGCACCCATCAAAATCATTGTTTGTTGATCTGGACCAATTAAAGGATTAGTGGCCATTGAAGCTATTCCGCCTGTTTGGAGGATCTCGCAAACAAGAACCAAGAAAAATATCAACAATGATCCCATAGTCCAAATTGGGGCGGATTTTTGGTCAAGGTTAATCAATGGAACATCATCTCTAGGAGGCGCATCTTGTGCCTCCTCTGCCTCAGAAATCTTTCTAGTGGGAAGCTTCTTTTTTGGTTCATCTGAGGGAACTGGCTTCTTGCTTCCCTTTGGAGGCTTATCTTTCGATTTAGGATTATCTTTCGATTTAGTCTTTTCTTTTGATTTGGGTTCTTCAGGAGCTGGCTTCGAATGTGATTTGTCTGTGGGCTTGGATTTAGTCTTTCCCTTCTCATCAGAACCTGTTTTTTTGCCCTTTCCTCCCGTTTTCTTCTTTGCTGGTGGCTCGATTACAGCTTGTTGTGTTGGAACAGATATTTCTTCCCACCAATTAGAATTTCCTTGCGCACGACTCATTTTTATTGGCGGATTCATGCCCATAGGTTGTTGTTGCATGCCCATCGGAACATTAAACATTTGGCCGTTATTAAACTGTTGATCACGATTAAAAAATGATTGCTGTTGAGGAGGAAGATTTCCAATACTTCCCATAACATTATGAAGATTGGTACCCATCGGGGCACCCCATCCATTGTTGGCTCTAGGATCATTAAACATTTTTGAGGTTTTTGTTTAGACGCAGTTGTTTTGAAAAAGTGAAAATATTGTAAGCATTATTTGTAAAAAACTTAGAAAAAGTTCCTCGATTTCAATGACTCGTTACCTTTGTAAAGTAATGTAAATTTACTAATCGTCATCATTAGTTGCACTTTTTATATCCCAGTGTGCATTTAATACAAGCATTCCGTAAGTTGATTGAGCTCCATGAGGAGAAGATACTTTCTGATGATTTTTATTCGAAATATATAGAGCCTGTTTTGTTTGATTCAAGAAGAACAAAAGAGAAGATGGAATCTGTTTTTTTGGGTATTATTAAGCATCAGTTTGAATGGAGCATTGTTCCTGATATTCTTTTAATATTTTTGAGGTTTTTACCAAGTTTCATAATTCGCGAAGAGAATTGTGTTTTTTCGATAATTATTTCGATGATTGAGGATATTAATATCTTTGTAAAAGGGTTTAAGTGCTTAAACATTTTTTCAGAATTTTCTCCTAATATTATAAACAATTCTTTTAATGGAGATTTTAAGAAAATTCTAATTACAATGGATGTTGTTGATGATCTTTCTTGCGTATTTCGAAAATGTGAGATGTTTTGGAAGGAATATGTGAAATCTATCATCTCTTCTGAATTGGATTCTCCGATTTTATATCTGATTTCCCATTCTTTGCCTTTGAATTGTCCTGTTTTGATTCAAAAGATTGACACTCTTTTTATTTCTTCAGATGAGAGAATCAGAGCATATGCTTGCTCGAGTATTTTATTGCAAATGAAACATGGTTTAAATGATCAGGAGCTATTAAGACGTATTGTTGATATGGCATTATTTGATGAATCTGTGTTTGTCAGGCTTACTACATTGCAGTTTTTGCAGTATGTCCCTCAATGTCAAATGTGCAAAATAAATTGCGCCTATGAGATTTGCTCACTAAATTATGATTCAAGTTTTTGTGTTCGAAGAGCTGCTCTTAATTTGATTGGAAAAATGAGTTCTTATAGCCCATTATACCTTTATCCAGAAATTAGGAAAGCTCTATTATTCATTCTTACAATTATTAATGACTCGAATCGTTCTCTAGATGAAAAAACAATGTATTCATCATTGTTGGAGCCCATAATAACTCATTTTAAGCCTTGGCTTCCAGCATATTCAACTTGTATTTGTGATTCTCTGATTAGAGAATTGTCTTTGATAAATGATAACTCCAAACAAATATCTGAAAGGGATTCTATTGTTGATTATAGGCAGAATTTAACAAAAGCAGTTAGGGCTCTATCAGAAAACGTCCCCTCCTTGATTGAGCCTTCTCTTCAACAATTTTTGAATTGTTTTATTTGGCTCCTTCAACAAAGGGGTTCCCCAAGTCTGTCATTGGAGATATGCCGAACCCTGATTTCCATTTTTTCTAATTCTACTAGTTTGATGCTTGATTTGAAAGATAATTCCATTTTGCAATCCAGAAAAACACTATATCAAAGATTATTTCGCGCATTAGCATATGTATCAATGAAACAAAAATCTCAAGAGCTCAATATTGAGATTTTAAAATTAATGGGGTGTGTTGGTGCTCTTGAACAAAGTGTAGTGATTCAAAGTGAGGAAGACCAGCCAACCGAAGATGATTCATATAGGGACAAATATACTTTTTTCAAACACCGAACGTGCTCATTGTTGTTGCAGATATTTATTGATGAGAACAAGACAGAATATCATAGAGAAGCATTATCATGTCTTGTGAAAATATATAGTAACACATCTGATTCACTTGACCAATCATATAGCCAGTTTATACTTCTATTATTAAAGCGCTTAAGGTACTATCAAGGTAATTATTACTTAGAGTTAGTTAAGGATTTATGTACACGTGTACCATCAACATGTTACAATTATGGGCAAGATATAATGTCAATAATCAATGACTTTTTGAACACCAATAATGAAGAAGTATTGGTAAATTTTTTGGATTTAATTGCTGTATTAGGAGTCTCAATGACAGATAGATTTTTAGAGTATATTCCACAGACAATACTTTTTTTATGCAAGTGTTCTGAATCAAATTCTCCTCCCTTAGCGTGCCAAGCTATCTTGTCAATCACAAACCTCAGGTATATCATAGATGATTATCTATGCATTTTGATACCACATCTTATTGAATTGGTAATGAGAGAAACATTACATTCCAGCATAATCAAAAGTATTATTGAATCATTAACTGTTTTCATTCGGGATAGAAATTGCAGCACTTTTTCCTCTCAGCTTGTGAGATGTGCAATTGAACTATCCAAAAGCGATAATATTGCTTTTAAGGATGCAATTATTGTTATGGCATCATACCTTCACAATTCTCTTAAAATGGCCCTTAGGTATTCTTCGTCAGCAAGAATATTGGAGAAACATTTCGAAATTATTGATGTTTCATCCATATGCTTGTTTGCACATTCAAAATCTAAAAAAGAAGAGTCGCATTTTAATGAAGACGAATTCATCAAAATTTTTATGAACTATTCCAAAACGAGCGAAAAATGGTTTCAAATTTTCACTATGGAAACTATCCGAATGTCGCCTAATCATAATATTTCATTGTGTCATGGCATTGCGCAGCAACTTCCGAGGTTGGCTTCCTACTTGTTCGACTTAGCATTTCTTTCATGCTGGGATTCATTATCTATGAAATCTCGGTCTAATATTTCTGATTCTCTTTTTTGTATTTGGACAACAAGGAAGCTTTCACACGAAGAAGCTTCCGCAATATGTAGATTATATGAATTCATGGAACATTGGGAATCTAGTATTGCTTCAAATCGGCCAGAAATATATAAGGAATTATCAATTATAAGTTTTAACTCTTGGCATTTAGCAAAAGCAATTTTTTTTGCTCATAGATGGTATTACAATTGTAGTGACAAACAAAAAGATGGTTGCTTAGAAGAAATATTGAGATTATCAGCAAAAATGGGATTGGATAAAACTGTTAAGGGTATTCTTTTGCAAATGAAAAATAAGAATAACTCACCACTTGTATTTCAACAACTTGGAATGTGGGAAGAAGCTAGGAACTTATTAGTTTCTGATATTACAGCAACTAATCGTTTTGAAGGTATTCTGAAATGTTTTAAACATGAGTTGAAATGGAAAGACTTGTTAACATTTTATTATAATAATGATATTCCATCTGCTTCATCAACTGTAGCAACAGCCCTTATTGAATTATCTAACAGAGATAGGATTAGTAGAGAGAATTGTGACATGATTATTCGGCTATTAGATGGAATTAGGCATGATTCAATACAGGGTGCTATCTCTGCTGCACTTTTTGAACTACATAGGGGGAATACTGTTGCATGCTTAAAGATGGTTGAGCTAGGGTTCCAAATTTTGGCCAAAAGATTGAAAGATAAGGATTTGCCCTACCCATTACTTGTGAAAGCCCAACAACTTCATGAAATTACTGAAATAGCTAATAATAAGGGTGATTTATTGCCCACTTGGATTACCAGATTAAGACTTTGCAAAAAGAGTTTTGATGTTTATCATCATCTATTCTTTGTTCGTTTATCAAAATTTTCTCCGTGTGAAATGCAAGAATCTGCCATCAAAATGTTAAAATTTGCTCTAAAAGCAAAACAACTCACAGTTTTTGATGAAGAAATGTGCTTAATGTATCCTGATATTGAGAAACGTCCTTTAGCAATTCAGTTTACTGCAATAAAAGGAATATGGGCTCATGGATACAAGGACCAGGCAATATTTGAGATTCATAAAATCCTTAATTCTGACCATATTAATAATGCTTCAAATCGTTTGGCTTCTAGGATGTTCTTCATTTATGGGCATTGGGTATTACAAACAAGGCGCTCATTGAATTGCATAAACGATGCTGTTAACTATTTGGAAAAGTCAATTAAAAGGGATACATCGTATTATAGGGCTTGGCATAGATGGTCTTGGGCTTGTTCTTCGATGTTTTTTGCCGCTCCAACAATTGCCAAGCATGCAATTAATGCAATCAATGGGTTTCTTGAATGTGTAAAGCTTAAAAATGGGAACTCTTTCACAGATTTGATTCAAATGATTTATTTGGTTTTTCTTGCAGATATCGATACCAGATCGTTTTCTGATTTCACTAGAAAGTTGACATGTCTTGATGACGGTGCACTCCTTTCTGTTTTGCCTCAATTCATGATGCAACTTCAAAAAGCTCAGGAACCTGTCTTATCATTTGTTATTAATGTTATTATTCGATTGCTACCTCAACATTATCATGTTATTTTATACCCACTATTAGCATTTACTCATATTGATGGTATTTCACAATCTAATGATATCAATGATACCATTAAAAATTGCCCCAATCAATCTGTTAAACAAATTCTGGAGTCTTTCAATGAAACCAACCCCGCAGCATTACGTGAATCCAAAATTATTAGCGACGGTTTGATTTCATGTAGTACAACACCGTCTGAGTTTTGGAGAAATAATTTGAGTATTGCACTTCGATTTGCATATCAAAACGGGTTTCAATCCTCTATTGATCATATTAAAAACTCAATCAAACAGATAACGAATACTCCACAAGATCTATTGGTTGAAATTCTGAGTGTTTTGGATAAAATGATGTATGATGATATGCAGGGAACAGTAATGCTAAGTAAGCTGTATACAAAATTAAAGAAGGAACTCTCAAATACAAGATCGCTAAAAATGTCGATATGTGCCCCACTATTGTCTAAACTTCATAATTCATGCTTAGCAGTTCCGGGTACCTATTCTCCTGGATCTAACTTAGTCACAATAACACTTTTTGATCCAACAATGGATGTTTATAGATCAAAACAGCGCCCACGTCATCTTGTTATTGTCGGAAATGATGGTTCTAGAAATAGGTCATTGCTTAAAGGGAATGCAGATTTACGACTTGATCAAAGAATAATGCAATTTTTCGGGCTCATTAACCAGCATATTGCTCATGAATTGCCTTCATCCAATCTACAAATTTTTCGGTACTCAATTACTCCAATTTCCAATTCAGTTGGGCTGATTCAATTTGTCGATGGTGCAGATACATTTTTTAGTTTGATTAGTGATTATCGTAGTGAAAGGGGACAGGATATTTTCAAAGAAAAACTGGAATTTAAAAGATTGTGTGATGCATCTCCAGATTCATGTCTTCCAATACAAAGGCTTGAATTAATAAAAGAGGTCGTTCAATCAACTGAAGCCAATGATTTAAGAGAAATACTCTGGCTTAGATCCCCAAGTTCTCGTGAGTGGATCAATAGAGTATCAAGGTTTGCCCAGAGCTCTGCGCTAATGTCAATCATTGGCTATGTTCTGGGGCTTGGAGACAGACATCCATCAAATCTAATGATACATCGATATACTGGATCGATTATTCATATTGATTTTTCTGATTGCTTTGACATAACAAAAACCAGACTTCGCTTTCCAGAACCAATTCCTTTTCGGTTAACTCGAATGATGATTTCTGCTTTCGGTCCCTCAGGGATTGAAGGAGATTATCGAATAACATGTGAAGAGACTGTGAAGTTAGTCAGAGATCATCGAGATAGTATTATGGCAGTTTTAGAGGCAAAGAGAGCTGATGAAGTTCGTGAAAAAGGATATGCATCCCATTACGTTCAATCAACAGGCTATACAATCATTGAAGCAGAAGAAGAAAACTGGTCATTTGATGATAATAGTGGAACACAACTTGACCCTGATGAATCCATTGAAAGAATAAGGGAAAAGATTCGAGGGAATGACAACGACAAAATAGAAATGTCTCCAGAAGAACAAGTGAATGAGCTGATAAGGGTTGCTATAGATCAATATAATATAGCTCACTTATACCAAGGATGGATTCCACTTTGGTAATAAAAATATTGTAATCACAAACAAATTTATTTGCTTTGAGTTGATGCTGAGATACATATAGGGAGAGGCATTAACCCAGACTCTGTGGCAACAGAATAACTGTTACTATTATCTAAACCGAGAGCAGCAGGCGACTTGGTATTAACTCTTAAAATCAATACCATTAGTAAGACCGAGGCGAGAACGCATGATAAAGAAATTACAGCAAAATACTCAGCACTTTGGGAAAATCTGCTATTCGAACTAGGTGGAGGGTAAGCCTCAGTATTATGATATATAGATAACGTTGAGGAACTTGGTTGAAATATTTGCTCAACAAATGGGTAGAAGCTCCTCGATATGGGACTAGAATAGTATGAAATATTAAAAATGCTGGATGCATTGCTTTGGAGAGACTGAATTAAAAAATAGGGATAGTGACGCCTAAACATAGCTTTATAATTGTTATTCCCTCCGAATATCAATTTTTCTCCTCCACTTTGATGAAACTCCATGTAAGACCCTGAATTTTGGCTATTTATCCATAAATAAAAACTAGAAGGAAGAGCCACAACAGGCCAAAAGCACACAACTTCTCCTGAATTCAATACAAAACCCTTATTATAATTTGATACAAGACTTACGTATCTATTCTTTATACATTTACGGTCAAAAACAATTGTTGACAATCTAATCATACTATCAATATGTGCTGTTATCAAAATACTACCAATGGCTGTTCCAAAATCTATCATTTGATACTTTTCAGAATCAATGCCCTCTGAATAAATTGCTCCATTGATCATTAGTGTAGTTTTAGTGCCTTTCACATCATGATAAACAACATTTAATAAAGATTCATTTGCAGTGATAAAAAATTCATCTCCTTTAAATAATTTGAACTCATAATGATTAATTGTATCTATATTTACAAATCGGGTAATTCGGTACAAGATGATAAAAACAAGCATTTTAATAAATTTTGTAATTTTATCAATATTCAAACACGAGTTTTTTAAGGGGAGAAGTTTACAATAATAAACAATATGAACCATCATATTATAGGGATATATCAGGTAATGAGATATGAGTAATGAATTATGATAATTGAAAGATATTTTTTGACCCTCATTTCAAATATTTCCACACTCTTTATAATATCTCCTTTTTTGGCGAAATATTGACTTTTAAAAAAAACTCTACATTTATTAGAATGTCTGACCAGATGCTTGCTGTGATTCATCTAATGATTTACAAAATTCACTGTTGGACATTTGATAGATTTATATGTCAACTTTTTCAGGGTCAATCGTTAACAAGAATGATGACAGCGTTTTTTCTGAATTTTGAGGTTTTAAAATAGTCACTTCATTTTTCATATGAGTGGAAAGAAGGATGCACCAAAAGGCAAACCAGAAGCTAAGCCAGAAGCCAAGCCCGAAGTTAAGGCCCCAGCTAAGCCAGCTCCCAAGAAGTAAATAAACATCTTTGATGATTTGGTTTTTTATTAATTCTTAAATAGAGTATATAACAAATGGAACAATTCGTCCAATGAATTTTCCATATAAAATAACTAGACAGAACAAGATGATATTGAAATTTTGGCTGAATATTGTGTTTAATGGGATCAATCCAATTCTTCAGTACAAATCCAATATTTCGAAATACTCAAAATTATTTGTTATCTGAATGGCCTGAATGTATTGAACAATATAATGCTTATTGTTGGATTAGCTGTTTCCTGGTTTGTTCTATTGATTGTGTTTTCGAGTGTTTGCTTAAGGAGAGGAATCTCAGCATTACAATGAAGAGAATCGAAATATTGAATTCGATAGGTTCTGTTGCGGTATTTGAAGTATTTAATAATGATAGTGATTCACCTGAAGAGAATGCCGAAGATGAATGATCAATGAAAGAATGAGACACCTCCAGAGAACTTGAAACATCAACAAAAAGATAGCTTTGATTGTTTTTGAAAAAAAAACAATACTCTTTTCATTAATACCCATTAAAAATTTCAACACTAAAATCATATGGACAATTATTATGAACAATGATTGCGGATGACATTAATATCGAATTCGAAACTGATATGATTACTATGTCAACCATATTTGGCACTTTGTTGTTTGAAAATGTACAGTGCGTGCTTGTTAATGAGTTCTGAGAAGTCAAATATCTGATCATCTGAGACAATAAAAAATAAACCAGATCCATCTATAGAATGAGAATAATTAGAAACAGATTGATATACCAAATTACACAACAGAGAAGTTTTAAGATAAGCAAAATGGTCATGTTTTGATGAAGAAGGACCACAAAAGTAAGTATTAGCAAATATCATTTTGAAACATAAATCATCAGAAGAGAAGTGTATGGTTCCTCCTTCAGAATCTCACACACAATTATAAAACATAGAATATATAATATTGATTGAAAAAGAGCCACCATCAACAATATCAACCCACCACTTCCTGAAACACCTAATAATCTTGAGAATATCAATACTCATAAAATAATATGATCTTCCTTGATATGGGTTATCATTATCACACCTCATAACAAATTCATAAATGCGATTCTGGAATCGTTCTTTAGATCTTAACACTAATATCCTCTTTTTATACAAATAAAAGGAATCCATATAATGTGATGAAATAAAACCATCCAATTCATTGCAATGGTGGGCTTTTTTCTCATTTGTTTAAGACTATTCGACTTCATTTTGGAAAAAATTGAACATTGATCCCTCATGGATATTGTTTTCCATCCCCACCCGAAATGGAGTCAAAAATTCCCATCCCAAAGTTTTCAATAGTTTATTTGGTGCGAAATGTCCATTTTTCAACTTACCAAATCATGAAATGATCTGTTCATATCTTATTAGCCCTTACAGCTTGGTTTACCAATTTTTGTGTTTATTTTCACAAAAATTCTATTAAAAAAGTATAAACTCACAATCAATTTTTTTTATATATGACCATTAACAAAATTACAGTTGAGATCATAATAACCTGTTTATCTTTATTTTATTGTACTGTTTATAAAGAAAAATCTGTTGCGAGGAACAAAGTTGGGTATTCTCCATTTGGGGAAGTTATTTTGATAATAATTTCATTTTACATTTGTTTTCTGTTGTGTATTTACTTAAGAAATGCGATTTGCTATTGTTTATCCACTTCTATAAAAGTTTTAGTCACAAAAAAAAATAGCCTAAAAGTCTCAATGTATGATCAATCCATGATTTTTTCCAAATATGATCAAAAAATCAAGATTTCTCTTCCGAATAATCAAGAAACAATCATTCTTGAAACCAAAACAAGAAAAAATATCATCAAATATTTTAGATCCACCTTCAAACATTCATTTTTTTTCACAACTTATTATGCATTATTGATTATACTAATTGTTAATTGTTATTATAAATTATTTGAGACAATACAATACCTATCATGCATTGAAAATAGAGGCAAATTGTTCTCTGTAGTTCGAATTTTGAGGTTGAATCGAGATAAATTGATTTGGGAATCTGGTTTAAGGTGTGAAAATGAGAATATAACTCAAGGAAGATCTTATTGGAATATGAGTATAAATATCTCAGACTGTTACTTCTCAAGAACTGTGGCATTCTCTGGGAATGGTGGAGTGATATGTGTGAATGGTGGTTCGTATTCGATGAATGTCAAATCTTCGATGTTCTACAATTGCTCTTGGTCTGAAAGAGGAGGTGCAATATTCTTTAACTCTTGTGATTCATTTCTGAGTATGATATGTGCCAATAGTTGCTCTGCTTCTTCAAATGGTCATTATGCTCTTATTATTGCTTCTAAGATGAATCAAGTGGAGTACATATCTGTTTCATATTGTTCTGATATTACAGCTGGGTATTCTCCATTATCTTTAGACAGTGGTTATCAGAGAATTAATTTCTTTAACAGTTCTATAAATAAAGCCGAAAAGTGTTCTGGAATTTCTAACTATGATCCATCTTCATTGACAAGTTCATACTGTACATTCTCAAACAACAAAGTATCTAATAGCATTTGCATATACATGTATCCTGTCTTAAATACAATATCAATGTCTTCCACTAATATTGTTAATAACAATAGTCCAAATGGAAATGGAGTAGTTTTTCTCGCTGGAGGAGGGTCACTAAAGATGCTATACTGCATATTCCAAAACAATCAAAATTATCTTCTCTGTTTATTTGGAGGATCTTTGGAAGTGTCTCATTCTTTTATAGATCATCCAACATCATTCTCTGCAACCTTGTCAATATCAACAACAATGAATAATTCATTCATCAGAACACAAACATATTTTATTGTATACCCGGGTTCGCAATTTTGTAAGATTCCAATTCAATCACAATATACATCCAATGATTCTTCCATGATTTGGATAGGATATTTTATTTTTTTTGTCATATGTGTCACTCTAATTATACTTCTAAATTCATATAGAAGGATTGCAACAAATCTTCTAACCCGAAATCAACTTGAAGACAGTTTGCAAAATGATTTTGGTTGATTCTTGAAATATTGACGGCTTTAATGTTTATATCATAGTAATGTTTAAAAAAAAATAGTAAATTACTACTAATATGTTTGTTAAATAGCAATGAAATTTTGAGGTGAAAAATTAAAGAACAGATCTAGGAAGTTTTTATGAGGATAAAAATGCTAATAATTCTCAGTGATTATTCTCAAGATGTTCGATATCCTCTGAGGACTGTGGAAAAACTATTTTATTGTAGTTCTTCCTCAATGTTCAATAACCGTGTCCGTTTTAATGAAGGAGGGCAGTAATTATCTTCTCATATATTTCCTATCTCATGATGATATGTGCTATTAGATGCTCTGCTTCTCGGAATCGTTCTTCTGATCATGAAACTGTCAGATGGGCAAACTGGAGTATCTATCAGTATCAAAATTCTTTTTGATAGCATCTGGATATTATCCTATTTACATAGAATCAGTTAAATATTATGTTTTGTTAAATTGAAAAATGAGGAATGAATTCTGATTAGCAATAATATTTTTATGACTTTTAATACTTTTCATAAAGAATATAAGACAGATAATCATAATAATACTAATGTTGAATAGCATTCTAACCATGGGATATCATTTATACATACAAAATCAGTATTTCACATTATCTAGAATAATTCTGATTTCAAACACATCTCTATAAGATTAAGAGATATCTATTAGGGATCGGAAATCTAAATTACTGTAAATACTGGACAAATAGATTTTCTGACAATATTTGTTTAGAGATCTCCTAAAATCCTCAAAATCCTCATCATCTTCAGACAACAAGGTTTTGAACTTTAATGCATCTATGTAGAATCTTATTGTATTAAAAATCATTAATTGATTAATTGACTGATTGATTAACAGCTCCTTGATAAAAATAATCACTTTGTTAGTCACAAGTTTCCAGTTATGCCAGTTCCTACAAAAACTACATTTTAACAAAGAAATTACATTATTTTTCATTTCGATTGATTGATGACAATATTCACAATTGAAGGATATGTTCCTAATATGTGGAATTGATTTAATGAAATTAAAAGACTTGCCTGCTGTATTTGTGTCACACACATATATATTTAAGGACTTTGAGATTGAATCCATTTCAAAACCACCAAATACATCACAAAGCCTCCATATGGGAGGGAAAAGCTGATTTGTTTTATACCAATGAATATCAGCGTCATTAATACTAATGACCTCATTGGGTAAGAGTACTTTTTGAAATAATTCTCGAACTCTTTTTTTGCCAACAATAAAAGGAATAGTAGCATGTAGTGGTACCTTCCCTCCTTTTTGAATAATCTTCTCAGCTATTGTTACATGAGGATGATTTTTTTTGTCCTTATACTCTGAAATGCATTTATTAAGTTGCCTATATATGATGAGCATATCAGGTGTGATTTGAGTTAGGATTTCAGGATTTGTCTCGGATTTATCATTATTCTCTCCATTGTTATCTAACATATAAATAATCCTTGAAAGTTCATACAAAATTGATTCCTTAACAATTTTGATGTTATCTTCACACAAAAAAAGGGCAATGATATTCTTGCATAAATACTTTGATAAATAGCACCAATCTCTTCTAACCAAATCAATTCCTTTAACAATAATCATATTCTTTCCATCCGAATCAACTTTAAGAGTGGCATATTTCTTTTTATTCATTAACAAAACTTTCGAAAAAATATTCTCAATTCCAATTGATATATACTTATATTGTGCATTAATCATATCACATATAGTTTTCCCTAAAGCTATTGCCCTATCTATATCTTTCTCACCAGTGTTAATCATTAATGAGTCTGTATCACCGTATATTATGGTATATAAGCCAATGCGCTCAACAATATCAACAGAATTAGTTAATATTTCTCTTCCTTTCTCACTAATTAGTGCTGCTAATTCTCGAGAGGGAAATCGGCTTCCTCGATAAGCAAGATATCCATAAATGGAGTTGGATAATTTTTTGATAGCTCTTTGTTTGATATCAAGGAGAATCTTATTTCTCTGACTTTGATTATTAGTCATTTTGGTTTTAACTTCATTTCTCATTGAAACAAGCTTTTTCATTATGTTTGGCAATATACTATTGTTATGATTAACATTATCATCAGATAATGTTGAAAAACATATATCAAACTCTTGTATAATTGAGGGATATAGAGATTTAAAATCTAACAATAAAATAATTGAGTTATAAAACCCTCTTTTTGGAGGAAGGACAGAAGCCCCACGGAAACTTTGATCATTTGAATCATTCTTTGGTTTGGAATGATCAGGAATTATGATGCGGTTTTCATAAAAAGAAAAAACTAAAAGGCTCTCACATCTAAGAGAAGGAAACCCCTTTAAAACTTTCGAAAGTTCACACCCAGAAATTCTTGATATTTCTATGGAAAGTGGAATTAATTCAATTTTTTCAATTATTAATCGAACAAACTGAGTATCACGAAGAACAAAATTTATAAGGTTGTTGATTCTACTTAACTCCAGAAATTCTTCTTTCAGATCGATATTATCTATTTGTTGTCGTTTCAAAGAAAGCTCTTGTTTAACAACACTTGAGAAATCGTCAGATACAAGTTGAAAATGTTCCCTACATGTATTCCGTATATCAATTGGAATCCTTCCTGATATAAATTTGTATACCTTCATCCTTCTATGATTGAAGTAACTCGGCTTTTTTACCCTTCCACAATAATAATTGTGCTGTACATCATTTATTATGCATCTACTTATGAGATAATTGAGATCAGACGATATCAAATTATATGATGAAATGAAATCACAATCAAGTTTATGTATTGTTGACAAAAATGATAATAAAAGGTTTCTTTCTGAATCAAATACCTCACAGTCCGGTCTATCAATTTTTAATGAAACAGAATCCGGGTATAAGATTAGAGATTTAACAAATTCATGATCCTGAACTTTTCCATCACATATCACAATTCTTTTGATTGATAATAATGCAATTCTTTGAGAATTGCTATGATTTACAGTAGCAATTGAAAATATTGCTATTGATAATGGAGGGATGATATTTGGGTCTTTATTTGATAAATGGATTGAATAATAATACTCTATGGATCCCCAATCTTGGTTGTTCATATACTCAAAGGGCCAAAGAGTTATCCACTGAGGTCCTTTAATTCCAGATGATAATAGAAAATTCTCAGTTAATGTACTATTTGAACCAATACAAATTTGATAATACTTGCCTTTTTTGGGAATCTTTCGGCTCATAAAAACATTGAGTAGTTCAATTTTGTACCAGACACCTTTCCTAGGAATTCCAAAATCAGAAAAATAGTATTCCATTTGTTCCTTAGATATTGAGAGTATTTTGCCATTATTTTTTTCAACAATATACTCTATTTCTTTCAAAAATAAAGTGTCGTTGTTGTCGATGGGGTAAAAATATAAAACTCTAATTGGATTCTTAATATTTATACAAATACTTTTCCCACACTCCAATTTTCCAAACATTAATAACTTTCCCCTTTCTTCATACACATGCAGAAAGAACATTTCTAAATGCTTTTCTTCATCAATTCCCCCATTTTTTAATGGAGGTTCCAAAAAAAATGCATTTTTTTTAATACATTCTTTCCTTGATACTCTTGCTAATTTATTTGTGCAATCAAGAGGAACAATAAAATCAGATTCATCAAATTGATTAAACACAGCATTTTGAGTCCCAAAACTCGATATATGAGTCATGAGGATTTTTCCTCAATAAACTATTAATAAAATATTGAAAGAAAAATTCCTTCTGATTCAATTTCTAGATTATTGGCATATAGCAATAATCCAAATTAGTTAATGCAATCTCTGCTTCACATAAATCAATATCTCCTTCAGAAATTAAAAGAATTTCAATACTGATAATCCGATGAGTAAATTATCCCTGATAATCGTTTTCTTCTGAAATTTCTAGCCACTAATGAGTATTAAAACCCAGTTCTTTCATGTTAATCGATTAGAAGATCTTTACCAAATAATATGCGAGATTGGGCGAGGTACTTATGGGAAAGTATATAAATGTAGAGAATACAAAACTAACTCTATTCAAGCACTGAAGAGGATTAACGTTTTGAAGCCCAACGATGGATTTCCGTTAAATACGATTAGAGAAATCAATTTGTTGCAGAATTTGCATCATGATTGCATTATTGGATTAAGGTCGATAATTACTGTATCTCCAGATGCAAATGATAAAACGATGACAAATCGGGTTTTTTTGGCTTTTGATTATTGTGAATTTGATTTATATGGACTTATGTATTCTCCAGACCCAAACCCAATGACACCACTTCATATTGCTTCTTACACAAGGCAACTTTTAATGGCTCTTGTAGTTTGCTCAACAAATTCAATAGTTCATCGAGATTTGAAGCCTGCAAATTTATTTGTGACAAGGAATAACGTTCTAAAAGTTGGTGATTTTGGACTTGCACGGAAACTTATTGAGGGGCATCCAAGATATACTAACAATGTAATCACCCTTTTTTACCGAGCTCCAGAGTTATTGCTAGGGTGTCAATCATATCGATATGAAGTTGATATTTGGAGTGTTGGATGCATTATTTATGAAATGATTACAAGAAGAACACTCTTCAAGTGTCCTAAAGGAAATGAATCAGGTCAAATCAAAGCAATATTCGATATTTGCGGAACGCCAAATATTGATGAATGGCCCTCACTGTCAGAAAGTATAAAAGATACTTATTTTAAGAATCCTATTGAATCATCACTTCATAAGTTCTTGGAATTCAATATCCCACAAGAGTACAAAGGTGCAATTGATTTAATTGAGAAAATGCTCAACCTTTCGCCTCATAAACGAATTAATGCAGAGATTGCTATAAAACATGAGTATTTATTACAATATGGGAATAAAATAGAGCCTTCCAATATCCCTCCTTTGCAAATTGAAGAAGTGCATCAAATGCAAGCTGCAGAATTCAAAAAATCCCTATCTGTATTTGAAAAAGTAGACCACACAAGGCCTCAAGTGTAAATAATTAATAGAATGTCAATAAATATTATATATGATCTAAATTGGCTAGTAAATCATCAGCCCCCCCAATGGCGCATGAGATTACGAGTCCACCAAGTGATACCAACCCAAGGGCCAATGTGAATATGGATGAAACGAGAATTTCATTATACCTAGGGACAATATAGGATACCAAAACTTTTTTACATCCAGATTCGAAAGAATATGGACAAGGATCAAGACCCCGATCAGAATAATTATTCCATCCACAGCATTGATGCTTCATTTGTAGGCTTTGTGTTTGAACTCCATCTACCCACTCATTTGACCAATTATTAATATAGCTAACTGCCTCAGAAGGAGTCATGTAAGCAATGATTAAAGACAGAATTACTGCGAATAGAGGAAATGTAAAAACATAATGACATAAAAATTTTGGTATCAACAAAAAAAACCATATTCCAATAAAAACAATAAGGCCAGACGCAACACCAGAACCAAAAAGTATCATCAAATTGGTATCTGGTTTGACAATTAGCATTTCATTATTAAAATATCGTATTCCAACCCCAGACATGATGATTAGAAGAGCCGAACTAGACAGCAATGTATAAGTTAGAGCAGAAATCCACCATTTTCCCATTTTTAATCGTCCATAAACCGGCCATTTTTTGTATGAATGCAAAAGCTGAAGAGGGCGTTTTTATAGACTGTTTGGATGATGCTATATTTGAGTTTATTCAGTTTGTTAATCGTAATGGATCAGAGCAGGATCAATTTATCAAGTCCATAATTCCACCAAGATCCCTTTTTGTCAAAACTGGGTCTGAAGAGTTTATAAGGAAGAAAATAAATGAGATGGTCACCAAGAACACATTCTCTGAAGAATATCGAAAGAAATAAACATTGTTTTAGTTTTTGTTAAACGATAAATGGAGCCTGGAGCAAGGGAATTAATTGAGCCATTATACATTCCTGGGAAAGAATCTACGATGTCTATATTTAAATATTGTAGAGATAATCATTTAGTTGTTTCTAAAATGGCGAATGGGGATTTGGAAAGGTATTGTAAATCAATAATGTTTGCTCTTGTTCGAAAACCTAACGAGATTTCTGATGAAGAATGGCTTAACAGAAAACTTGGCATTCTTATATTCATTTTTTGTGCTAATCGGCCAGGAATTCCAGTATCATATCCGGAAATCCCAAAAAATGTTGATTTTTGTTATCCATTACTTTGTAAATCATTTTTAAATGATAATAAGGACTTCGCAAATGCTTTTTTAAAGACATTTAGAGAATATTTGAATTTGATTTCTCAACAGGAATCAAAATCTGTATTAAGCCTCTCATTGATTTCTAACATGGTCCCTAATACAAAGATTTTAAGTGAGAATCGAAATGAATGGAAGAATATATTTGAAAACTGGTTTTTGGTGCCTTTCAGCAAAATGGAGATAGGTGATGCAAATCTAATGATTCATACTGCTATTTTCTTATACAAAGATAGCTACAATCTGGATTTATTTAAAGAACTATGCAAAAAACTTTTAACAATTCCTGAAGACTATGGTTGTTTTGGTTTTCAACTTATCATGAATAATGAGGTTTTTCAATATTTGATGAAGAATAATCAGGACAAGGTTTTAAGAATTATCGATAAATCTTTATTGATTGGAAAGTTACCGATTTCTTATTATCATAAAATGCTGATTACACGAACAATTAATTCCATTCATGTATCTTTAATTCCATTTTATTTCTCTTCATATAATGATGCGAACCAAAATATTTTTAGAAATGTCACTGAATCAGATTTATTTGTGTATCAGAAAACTGTTAATCAAATACTATATCAGATACGATTTTTAAATATTCAATCCAAGCACGGGAAATATGAGTATTATACAATGTATTTTTCTGAACAAAAGAAGCCTATGAATTCCTTATTCAAAGAAATTGATGATTTTTTGAGTACCAAACTGTTTTGCACAAGATCGTCCAAGAGGCATCTCCAAATCAATGAAAGTGATGAATATTTGCTAAAACTATCAGAATTGGTTGAGAAGCTTATTTCATCACTTAGATATCTTAGTAATCCAAATATAAGTCCTCTAAAAACCACAAATCGTACAGTTTCTAGTATATCTATTGAGACACTCTGCGTGATTTCGAATGTTTTTTATATAGTTCAGATATTTGAAAAACGAATTTCGTCAAAAATATTGATTTATGAGCACGCAAAAGATATTGTTGTCCAATGTATCTTAAAACTCGGGGAAAACTCAAATGGAATTATTGCTCAGTGTTTTTGTGATTATATATTCATGAATATCAAAGAACAACCCTTTTCTGTTTTGTTTTTTGAATGGCTTTATGAGGCATTATCAAAGAGACCCCAACTTCTTGAAACTTTTTTAGTTAAATATATAACCAGTATCTATGAGAAAAAGGACTTGTTAATATCAATGGATTTCCAAGTGGTTGAAGGGATCTGTTTGCTGATAATGATAGGCATAAGGTTTTTTATTATGATACCTGATGAAAGAATTTCTCTCTATGTACAACTCATATTGATGCATTTTAAAATTTTGTTTGACTATATTATTCAATCTCTTAGGATTATTACACATCAAGTATTAGTATTAAATGTAACAAATATTTATATTAAATATGTTTTTCATTTGAAGAAAGATTATTCGCTGGAAATTGGTACACACCCTTTTTATCGACTATATTACAAGAGAAAAGATGATTGTTATGACTACACCAGAGAACTCCTCACAAAAGCTGTTTTGTCTGTGTTTCCTTTAAACGAACCCACCCAAGTGAGCCCTAACATGCGACATCATATGAAGCAAGCATTTTTCCATGATAAAGCACTGTCTTCATGCGAAAAGTTTTTAATTTTTCATGGATTGAACAGAAAATCTAGTGGTCCAGAATATGATTATGAGTATGTTCAAACTTCATTTGAAAACATATTCAGTGGAGATTTAATTAATGAAAAAATATTACATAATGAACTCCTTGATACTTTTTTGGGCTTGAATATTATGAACCGATATTCATCGAGCAGATCCGAATCAAATAGTTATTTCGTGTATACTGAATTAAGAATACCTATAACAGATGTATTATCTAATATTTATAATTCTTTGTCTGATGATCCAAAAGAAAATCAATATTTAGTATCACTTCTTAGTTACTCATTTAGTCAACTTAAAGAGGCTCATGATTATGAGTACAATGATTATAAGATTGCTTTGAGTCTAATACTAGGGATTATTGATCATATTTACAAATTTTCAGAATATGAAGAAGCTGTTTCTCATCTTTTTGATGATATGAATTCGTACTATGTAAAGACAAATTCATCTTTGTTTGAATGCTATGTATATGGATTGTTTTTTTGTGAAGGTATTGGATTGATGAGATCAACTCCACTTTATTTTTATAAAACCAAGTGCTTTTTTGTAATGTGCAACAAAGATTATTCTGGTAGTATTCACTTCAACTATATTATTACTAAATATCTTCAAGATTTTCAAGGCTCCCGAAGTTTTTTATCGATTTCTTTGGGTATTTTAAAATTGTTTTTGTTAGTTTTGCCATCATCGGTAACAATTCTTCATTTAACTAGTATAAGCCCAAATCTTTTTTCGGATAATCCAAAGTTTTGTAGAGTATTTGATGTGCTTGAAATGATTATAAAAACCCATGAACCCTCGTTCATGAAACAGTATTTGGATTTTGTCTACACAAAAGGGAAGGTTGGCCTAGAATTTGTGAAATCTTTTATTGAAATTTGTTCCAAAAATAAAATATTTTTAGATTCTCAGTGTTTACAGGTATATATTAAAGGGAATAATGAAAAAAATTTAAATTCTTTCCGTCTTTTAATGTTATTGGAATTATATAGGGAAACTATACCCAATGAAATTATATCAAAGATTAAAGAAGAAATGGAGTCTCCAAATAACCCAAAATTATTAATTCCTTATATAATGTCTTCAACAATAAATGATCAATCAATTTTGAATAATTGTTTGACAGTATTTGAAAAGAATGCCGGATATTTTGTTGATCCAAAGGTGTTAAAAGGAATCAAGACAAAAATTTCTCCCAATCATAATATTCATAAAGTGATAGCTGATAAATGTAAAGATGTTATAGTAGCAAATGCGTATTTTAAAGTTTTTCCAGCTGAATTAACCGAAAAAAAGATTGAAGATACTATGAATGTGTTTGTAAAAGATTCGGAAAAAAGCATAGAAGATTTGATAAAAAGTATTCAGACTATTAAATCTGGAATGGAATTATTATCAATTGCTGCAAAGAATAGTATTAGGGTTTGCAAAGGATCTTCAAATTTATCCAAAAATACCATATTGGATTCTTTTCTGGAATCGATTTGTGTTTATTTTGATTTGCCTGATTCATTATTTTGGAAAATGTGTGGGAAAAATTTGATTCAGTTTATTTATATGGAATGTGAATATATAATGAATTATCTATTTAACAATCTAGAGAAAAATTATCAAAAAAAAATTGATTTGATTGTTTATGTTATTTTAAACGAACCTGAAGATGTGATTCTATGCAGTTTCATCAGATATATTGCCTTGAATGGCTTATCAACACTATCAAATTCATTATTTGAACTATTCTGTCGCTTTTCACAAAATGATCGAATCATTCCAAAATTATATTATCAAGAATTTTTAATCTCGTCGATGAATAAATACTTTTCTGAGTATATGATATGTCGATCAAAGAATGATATATATGGGGTTTTTTATTTATATTGCGAAGCATTATTCAATTTAATATTGTTCACCAAAAAGAATGATTTAATAATTCAATACATTCAAATCTTTAAGTATCCTGAATTTCGTCACTCTCTATTATATAATATCTTTAAGAAAACCTTCTTTGTTGATGAAAATACCATGATTTTATGTTTCAATAATTTGGATGATATTGGTTATGAATTGATGGGGAAGATGATATCCATTGCATTAAAATTGAGACAAATTAGCGTTAAAGGAATTGAAATGATTCGTTCATTTTGTGAAAATGGCTTGAGTGAAATTGAAATATGTGACGGATTTGTTAAAAATGGCATGTCTTTCTCATTATCTTACTATTTGGTTAAACATGATTTATGTCTTGCTCATCATATTGGATTGGTGCTTAATACCCTTCCAAGTCACTTATCTTCAAAAGATCCTTTTATTGTGTTAAAATCATTGAAACTATTGTATATTCTCTCTCAAAGGGATAAAATAATGGAAAATTACTTTTCGCGGATTCTGAGTTATATTTTTCGGCAAAAATATATGTTTGATTTACCTTTTCTTAATATTACCTTGAAACTTATCGAGATTTCCAAGAAAATATTAGTTGTTTTTGATGAATCTCTTGTTGCTGCATTCCTAGCCTTTTCATACGAATCAATAGCTAATTCTATCCGAATTGTTCAAGTATTGGACAAAAATTCCGACTTCGCAAAAATATTGCCATTTTCATTAATCAACAATCTATTAAATAAAACCGAGGAAGCAGGTGTTATATGGAACATAATTATCAATATAATGAGGATTGAATCCAAAAATATTGAAGTTCTACGGATATGTTTTGAGTACCTTATTGATCATGTAATACATGATAAGTTTCCAAATGCAAATATTCCACTTGAGGTTTTGATGAATACCCCGGATGAGATTATTATGAAGTCTAATATATCAACATATGAGAGTATATTCAAAGAGAAATGTTTTAGTGATCAAAAAATGAAAATCTTTTATATTGTTTTATATTTGAGGAGACAATTTCCTTGTGATGAGATAATGAAACAAATGATTATTCAAGAGTTAAAAGGATTTCTTGGGTTAATGAGGGTTAACAATCCAACTGCATTATACTTTATAGAATGTATTATAATATCTTTTGAAGTATTATCAATTGATGTAATTATCAAGATTCCCAATGAAGAGTTTATTCGAAATGATGGTCTATTATATTTTTCTTTAATTCCTACAATTTCAAAAAATTGTAAAATTCATGATACCATTGTTCACAAAGTTGAATCAATCATTTCCGAGTTATATATACCTGGGAAGAATTTTATTTGTATTTGGGTTGATCTAATACAAAAGTTATCTATTGATCAAAGAATCCATAGTATCAGAAGAGTTATTACTAATTCCCAAACCAACTTTTCATTTAGAATTATGTTATTGTGTTCATTTGATATGATTTTAGATAAGAATTTAATACCAATAAGGGATTTAATGGAGCTATTGCTTGTCATCCCATTATGTCTTAAGGAAACAATGAATTTTTCAATGCTATCAAATTGGAGAATTGAAATGATATGCAATCTTTTATCATCAGTTGATAGAATTATTTTGTTAAAACATGCCCCTTGTCACACATCTCTTTCTGTTGCAATGCATATTTTAATTCTGATTTTTGTATATACAAATGATTCTTATATCAAAAATATTTCATTAAAAAAGATTAGGTCTCTGCTTCCTAAAGATCAATTGAATCGACTATTGTTTTTGCTAAATAATATAATGGTTTCATTTTGGTGTAATGAGTATTTATCACTGTTGGCCCTTCTCATATGTGAAAAATCTGAATTTATTGATACATTGCTTGATCTCGTTAAATACATCAAGAAATCTGCTTCAAAATTATTCTTTTTATCTGTCCACTGTGTTTTTGATGAATCTGTCAAAGATCCTCTGCTGTCATTATTGTACAAATCACTGAAATCGAAGTATTATATTTCTAATCAATATGTCGTAGAATCGATTTTTATGGTTTTGGTTGAGAACAATATTGAAATCGCTAATAATCCTTTTTGGAGGTCCTCAAACTATGTTAAGATTCCTCGATATATTCTTGAAGAATTATCATTATTTGAATCGCATATTTCTCTACCCGTTGATAGGTTAATAAGCATAAACTGTATACCAGTTTTTGATCGCAATCGAACCATAAAAGAATTGTCGTCATTCATTGTATATTCATTCGGAGAATTTGACTATGCTAATAGGCTTATCAGTCACTGTGATGAAACAATATCAAACTCTTTTTCGTCTCTTCAGGATACAGTAAGTTATTTAGTCAATCTTGATGCCAAAAGCATAAACTCTCTGAGGAAAATTGATCCTTTTTTTTCTAGAATTCTTTCAATCGTTGATCATATAAGTAAGCTCCCATCTGAAGCCAATATTGATTCCATAAAGAAACAAATAAAAATGGGCATCAACAATTTCATTCAGGCTGTATCCCAATATTTGCCAAATAATCCAATTTATAGAGAAATGATATCATTTTTGTATGATTTGTATAACAACCATAATCCGAAAAGAATTATTAATTATAGATTGAATAGGAATATGAATCCATTTTTATCTCTATTATATAATAGAGTTTTTGGATCGCAAAATAGGATAATCTCCATCTTTCCTCTACCTGAATCTCAGAATTACCAAGAAACATTGTTTCTTCCTTATGAAACTCTTCATTGTTTTCCAAATATATATGGATATACTCCCAATGGATATATTTTGGCATCTTTTGATGATGTCTGTCAATTATGTCAAAATAATTATGATTCAAATTCTCAAAGCACTGATTTAATTAACTGGGTTAGGGTTTTATATTATTTATACATTCATATTTCTTCTCCAAAAAGTGCTTTATTCGAATCATTAATCAAGGGGTATCTTAAATCTTTTGTTCAGCTCAATTTATTTTCACAATTAGATAAAAGCCATATTGTGTTAAGGCTGATGCAATTGTTGATTATTGGATCTGAAAATAGAGAAAGTGATGATTTTCGTGTTTGTGATGAAGTATTTGACTCAATGATAAAATCAGGTCCATTTTTTTTCTCCTACTTTACAATGAATATGTATTATGTTCATTTGATATCCGAAAAGCACAATAAATTCTATGAATCATTGAAAGAAAGTATCCCAATAAATGTTTATTACTACTTATCAACAAAATCTTTCCCTTCAAGAGATGATATTTTTGCAAAATTGAAACATATTTCTCTTTACGATGTATACACTGGGATGAATAGTTTTATATTAAATATGAAAGATATGATATATGATGGATTATACGGAATGATCTATTTTGAACAATTATTGAACTTCATTAAAGATAAAAGGGGAATACTCGATTTGAAAGCGGATTTGACTCAAGAAATTGTTGACAATTCATTTATTCAACATTGTTTGAGCTTTGTCCCATATTCTATAAAGCAAAAAATAGGGGTTTTGAATAATTTGCTTGAGTATATAGATTCAATGCCAATTCAGAGCATTGTGGATAGGTTTTTCGAAGCACCAAAGCCCTACAGTTCATATATTGACTCTTTTAGGTCTTCCGTACTATCTTTGTTTACTATAGGTCCAATTCATTTTCCTTCTTTAAGTTTTTCTCGGAATACGTGTCAATGTTTTTTACCCTCAATTGCACATTGCAACAGTAATTCTTTCTCAATTAATACAATTTTTTCGAGTGGCCTTGAAAAAACAGTTACTTTTTCCACAATAACAACGCAACGAGTTCTTGAAGTGAGCTTATTTATGTCATTTTTCGGGTTATTGCTTCAACAAGATTACCTTTTAGCCTACTATGGATTTAAATTCGAGAACTCATATTCATTTCAATTTGATTCTAGCACAATGATTTCATACTATAATAAGGGCACTGTTTCTTATAATGAAATATTTGCTAATCTCACTCACATGGAGTCGAATGAGTTTTTATCTCAAAAAAATTGCGAAAAACCTACATTTCGCCCTGTCCTCACTGACTTTGTGTCCAAAAATATGAATAGAGCGGAATATTTGTCATCGCGTAATCTTCTGCTCAAGAGTATGGCTCTCGATGCATTTTTCTCCAAATTGTTTAATTATTCTTATTCAAAAGTTGAAAACATACTGTTTACTTCAAATTTTGAAAGTTTGGTAATAATTCCCAGAGAAGAAGCAGATGAATTTGTTTCTTTCAGATTGAGCCCACAACTAAGTCATCACTTTGGCCAAGATTATAAGGATAAGTTTGCTTTATACTTCATGGCGATTTGTCGATCATTTATGATGGCTTCTGATACTCTTAATCCTATGATAGAAGTGTTCTCAAAACTCCCTGTTTCGATAAACCAACTAGTTGAAGAAAGAGACCAAATCAGATCCAGAATAGACAACATATCCTTACCATTTGGTGTACCCGGTACTGAAGAAATGGCATTCCAAAATGTTCAAAATCTTTATGATCTAATCGAGTTTTCATCGTGTGAAGATGAGAAGCCTTATGAGGCCCTTTCGTGGTTTTAACCATATATTAATGGTGTCGAGAAAACTAAAAAATTGTTTTTCTTTGAATAGTTTATCTAGTTCTTTTTATGCAAGATATTGATTTTCCTCGACACATTTATGATTTATTAGTTCAAAAGAGGTATTTAGAAGCTAAAAATGCTGCTTTACGTGAAGGACTTAAAATTGATTTAATTGATCAAGAAGTTCAATCAATTGCATCCAAAGCTTTGGAGTCATTCGAAAAGTATGAATACGAGGAATCAATTGATTATTATATTTCTACAATTGGATTTTTGGATCCTTCAATTGTTCTATGGCATTTTATTGAACCGCATTTATCAATCCACCTTACTAACTATCTGATTGAATTGCATAAAAGAGGCTTTGCCAATAAATCCCATACAGGGTTGTTATTCTTGCTGTTTCGTAACAGTGATGCGAAGCATAAATTAGTCGAATTTACTGCTTTGCTGCGATCAGCTAAAGAAAAGAGTAAGGCAACTTCTCAAATTAGTGGGAAAAAGGCCACTAATGATACCGAAGTTGATCCACTAATATCATGCTTTGATTCTAATGCTGCTATTGATGCCCTTATTGAGAACGAAATGATGAAGGAAGCACTTGAAATCTCATGGATTCTTGAATCTCCAAAGCATATTGTTTCTTTATTAATAACTTATAAAAGAGATTATATTGAAGCCGCGAATCAAATATATAAACACTGTAATCACTATCTGGGGAGACCTATGTTAATGGAATATGGTCCATTTATTCTTGAAGAAGATGAAAAATGCATTCCAAAAATTGTTGAAATTGCTACATTAATTTGGTCTTCTCAATATAGGGGCCAAGATGAGGATTATCTTAAACTTTTTTCTACCAAACCACATGCATGCTATTCATTTCTAAAATCAATTGTTAATTCCGATCCAACACCACTTCTGGCGAACACATTAATAGCAATGGTTGTTCCAAGAGATCCTGAGGCAAAAAGCGAGTTTTTTGGGTTACCTGGTGTAGCTAATGAACAACTTGCAAGAGATTATATTCGAAACGACAAACTTAAATACGATCCTGATCACCTAATTCGTGTGTGCTCGGAAGCAAGGTTTCATAGTGGAATGATCCTCTTACTTGAAAAGCAGGGTCGTTTACATGATATTGTTATGCTTCTGGTTTCTGAAAAGAAAAGCATTATGTTGATGGAATGGTGTATTAAAAATCCCCACATTCCATCAGATGATTGGGTTGAGATTTTCCATTACTTTGCGAAGATTGATGGATGGATTTCTCTTCCTCAGAATTCCGAATCAATTGCTCTCATGCAGTTTATTATTAAGAACACACTGAAGACATTGCCAATTGCTGCAGTTCTCGAAGAATTATCAAACAATGATATGATCCCCATTGAGATTATCCGGGATTTTTTTGAGCAAGAATGCAAATTGATTGAAAAATCTCAGAAAGAAGAAGAAAGTAAGCACGCCTACCTGAAATCTGAACTTGATACAATAGACGAGAAAATCGAAGAACTGGAAGAAAAGGATATATCATTCTCTCCAAAAGATTGTGATATGTGTAAGGGGAAACTAGAGAGACACTTGATAGGATTCATGTGTAAGCATATGTTTCATGTTGGTTGCGCTGGGAAAAAGGGAGATATGTACTACTGCCCTCTTTGTGGATGCACAGAAACTCCATATGAAACTGTTGATGAAGTCGAAAACAATTTGAATATGCTTATCAATGAAGACATAAGCGAATCTCTTGATCTATCTCAGAATGACCTCCTGGATCAAATAACTAAATTGATCAAATCTGGATTCCTGGATCAGCTGCACTAAATGTTTTTCTAACCCTCATACGTTAATAAATAAATGAATGATGAAAAACTTTCCACTTCTTCAATATCTGATGCACAACAACGTCTTGCTCAGTTCAGTCAGACCACATTTACTGATTTGCAGCATGATTTTCATGAGCTGAATCATGATATTCCAAAAGATTCTCCGTTAGAGAATTTCCGACATGAATATGCTAAATTGTTTGGTATATTGCAAAAATCAATGACAAATCAAGCTAGATACATTGAAAAATGCCGCGTTCTTGAATCCGAAATTGTTGGTAACGAAAAAAAAGTCAGGACTGTATCAAAACTTGCCGAAGAAGATGCTAAATCCATTGCAAATTTAAATGATGAGCGTGATAAGAAGCAATCAATATTAAATGAGAGTAAGGAAAACCTTAAATCAGCAATGGAGGAAAACGCCAAAGTTAATTCCGAGATTATTGGATATGAAAATGAATTAGAGCAATGTGTTGCTGATGAAAGGGGTCAAAAGGACTTCCTGAAGCAACTGAAGAATCGGAGAAACGAGTTGAAAAAAGAACATGATGAACTAAACGCACAAATTCCATTATACGAAGAGAATAACAAACAAACATCGGAAAAACTCGAGCAAAAAGATAAAGAAATTGAGGAATCTATAGCTGAACTTAAACGTATTGAAGAGCTCTTTGCCAACATGAAATTAGAAGAACAAAAAGAGAGACAAGCTTTGCTTAATCTTGAAAGAGATAGGGATGCAACTAAAGTTAGGCTTGCTGAAGCTAAACAAAGACTGAAAGAAAGGCAAAATGAAGTTTTAAAGAAGCAAGAGGATTCCAGAGTTCTTCATAAACGAGTTATTGAGCTTAAACGACAATTTGAAAATGCCAAAGCAGAGAAACAAGATGCTGCTGATAAGTGTGGAAAACTTCAAAAAGATATAGATAGCATTGCTCAATCTATATCAACAATTGAAAGGGAAATAGCTGAAAATAGGCAAATATATGACCTAAAACAAAAAGAAGTACTTGATTTAAGAAAACAATGTGATCAGAAAGATTCAGAAAGGAATGAAATTGAGCTCAAAAAGAGAGAAATTCAGGATCAATATGCAGAAATACGGAAAGATTCCGATTCTATTAAGACAAGTATTAATGAGGCACAGGATGTAATTGATAAAATTAGGAGAGAGAGTGAGTTGATTAGAAAACAGATTGATGAGTGCACAAGAGAAGAAAATTCAAGATTGAAGAAGAAAGAAGGAGAAATGAATAAGCAAGTTAAAAATGATACTCTCCTTCAAATGTACAAGAACCAAACAAACAATATAGAATGTGAGGTATCAATAATTAAATCTCATTTGCAAGATACACAAAAGAAAATATTTTCTATTGAGAAAGATAGAGAAAGATATAGCGAGGAGCTTTCTCTAGCCACATCTCAATATCTTCATGCCCAAGATATACTCAAGGATATAGAAAACAAAGTGAATCAGAAGAATAAAGAAATCATTGATGCTGATCGAAAGATTCACCAACAACAGTCTTTATATGAACAAGTCCGTGGTGAAAGAGAAATAGCATCTAAAAAAGTTAAAGAGGTTCGAGCCGAAATTGAGCATCTTGATCATGAGTTTGCTAGGATGAAAAATGCTATTGATCAACATAAAGATGATATTCGTCATAAAGAAGAAGAAAAGCTAAGACACAAAAATGATCTTGAAAGAGTTTTAAGAGAAGAGCAAAATTTGAGAGAGAAGCTCACAGAAGTACAGATTAAAATGGCAACATCACAGAGAGCCATTGCATCACATGAAGGTGAGATTAGCAAACTTGAAAAGGCAATCAAAGATGCAGAAGCACAATTAGGAATTGAGTATCAGAAACTCCAAGAAGTGAAACGGGAAAGAGATCATATGAGTAATATGAATGTTAAAAGAGAGATTGAAATTCGTGATATTGGTAAAAAGCTTGAAATTCTGAAGAATCAATGCAGAAGAGGTGAAAGAGATTATGACATTAAAGAACAAGACATATCAAGGATACGAAACCAAATTGAGAAAGATCGAATGAAACTCGAAAGTTTATCTCAGCTTGATATCCAACTTAAAGAAAAACGAGATGATGTTCATCACCTTCAGAAAGAATTGCTTCAATTAAAGGCTGAGCGAGCAGCGATGGAGGAGGAACTCTCAATACCAATTAATATTCACAGATGGACTTTGTTGGAAAGCAGTGACCCATTAAGATTCGAGAAACTGAAAAGATATCAAGAATTACAAACAGAATTGGTTGAAAGAACTAAACAGGTTACAGATCTTCAGGAACAGATCAAAGAAGAAGAATCTAAATATCAAGAGCTTTGTACCCAACTTAGAAGGAAACCCGGTATTGAAGTTGAACAAACTGTTAATGAGTACAAAAATCAATGCAAATCCGAGAAATATAGTCTTGAACAGATTACTGCTCAGCTTGAAGTTTACAGAGATGCTGCTAAAGAGTATAGGAAAGAGCTTTCAGATGCTCAAACAGAGTTGCTTAGTCAGAGAAACAAGTGGATTAAACAAAAGAAGAGGGATATTAAGAATAGAAAAGATTTAATGGAGCAAAAGGCTATATTAGAAGAATTGGGTTTGAAAACGAATCTCGAATAAATGTTGAATCATTATGCAATTTCTTTTTTCGTTTTTTCTCTCATTCCTTTAACTCTCTCTATTTGCCATTGTTGCATCTTCTTTCTCAGAATACGCTGATATTTTCTCACTTGTCCAATCCTATGGGCCTCAACAGGATTTTTTTGAATTTGTTTCCCTTTCGATGATGAAAATTCTTTTGGAAGTCCAAGTGCTTCCAATTCTTTCTCAGCTTCATCATCTTCGACTTCAATCTGCTCTTCGATTGTCTTTTTGTGTTCTTTAATTTTTCCTTTTCCCATTAAAGAACGATTAAATAAACTATCTATAATTCACAACGATAATCTTGTAAATTATTCCCACTTTTTGTAAACATATGAATTAATTTACCCAAAGGGAAATTTAGACGAACGTTAACAATAAATGCTTTGGATCATTTTTTATCAGAAGCTGATTAGCGATTTTGGTCTTAGCGATGTCACTCCTATAAATTCTAGTTCTAGTTCTTCAATTTCCACATCAACAAAAAGCAGCTGCTCGTGTGCAATTAATAGTAATATGTGTACAGAAAACTGCTGTTGTGACCCGAGCTGTCCCAGTCAAAAATTTGATATTTGCTTACCTTCTGAACAATATCATCCTTCAAAAATGGTTAAAATGTGTTCTGAATACGGGGATGATTCAATTGGTTCGGTTACAACATGGATTATGAGAACAATGCTTTGTGTTTATACAGATAATAATCCTGTAACAAAAGAAGAGTATGTTGATTTTACAAATACGCCAGAAGCCGCTAAATACTCTGTTGGATATGTTTTGCAAAATACACCTGCACCGGTTGTATTTCTATCAGCAGAAGACGCTGGTGTTGTATCTGCGAACAAAAAGAATCGTGGTTTCTTGTTTGGTCAGGAAATAGGGTTGGCTATTAATACCACCAATGTTCTATTTGGATACAATACCAGAATTGAAGAAATTGTTAGTAGTATGAATACTACAATAGATGGTATTTCATCTACTGTAAAAGTTGCTCCATATATTGCTGACACAATTGATATATCCTTTCCTACAGCTACAACAATTCCTACAACTGCTAATCATGTCCAAAGAACAATATCTATATTTTACTATTCATATGGGTACAAATATGGACCACAATATGTTATAAAAGAGGCATCCGTCGTAGCAACAACGGGTTCATATGGGATGAATAGCTATAATGGATTCTCTCAAGGTAATATAATTCTTCAGACTATTGTTAAGTTTTATGAAATTCCTAATAATAATAACTTTAATAACAGAGCATCAGAGAATGATGAATCTTCATGGCTTCCGTTTGGATCTAATAGTATAAACATCTGATAGTGTATTAAATTCTATTTCTTTTTGATTGAAGAATTACCTCCAACCAACATATTCTTCTTTTGGTTGTGTAATAAGTCTTCTATCTCTCTTAACCTTTTTTGAGCAACAGATAACTGATCTTTCAATGAGCTAATTGTTTGCTCTTTAGTTTCGATCAGAGATTTCACCTTCTTTGATACTGATGCAAGCTCATTCTGATGTTGCTCTTCTAAAATAAGTTTTTCATTATCCCATTGAAGCTTATTTGATTCGATTTGTGATTTCAGTGCCTCATTTTGTTTCATGAATTCGGATACCTTATCTTCAAATGAAAGCCGGATCTGCTTTTCCCTTTCGAGGGATATTGCCTTAAATTCAGCAATTTGTATTTCTTTTTGCTTATTCTCTTCTACAATCCTTTGGATCATAACTTTCTGTGATTCGATTTCAGCAATAATACGCTCATTTTCCTTCTCTAGCCTCTTATACATTTCCTTTTCATCTTCAATTCCTGCTTTAAGAAGTGATACTTGTCGAGCATTCCTCACTTTTTCTTCTTCTAAACTGGAAAGCGCCTTTTGCGTCAAAGACTGGGCTTCTTTGATTTTCCTGTCGCTTTCTTCTATGTATTTGTACTTCAATTGAGTGGATTCTTCTTCAAGTTTCTTAACTACCAAAGCAAGCTTCTTTTCATTCTTCTCTCTCAATGAATTCTCTAATTTTTTTTTAATTTCATCTTCTGCAATTTTCAATGATACTCTCTCTTCCTCAACTGCTCTATTTATCCGCTCATTGATACTCTCTTTAAGCTTTTCCATTTCTTGTGAATGCTTCAATTGTTCTGATGCCAATTCGGCTTTCCATCTTTCTCTGGTCTCATTAATAAGCGCTTCATTGTCTGCCTTTGCTATTGAGGCTGTATCTACTTTGGTATCTTCGATTTGCTTGATCTTTTGGATAAGCCTATCGATTTCAAGCTTATGAAGATCCCTTTCTCTTTCAATCTGTCTCTGTAATCTGTCCTCCATTGAATCATATTCTGATTTTCTTTCTTTGTTCAACTGTTCAACAAGCCTAGCCCTTTCTTCTTCGGCTCTCCTTTCACAATTCATTCGAATTGATCTAATCTCATCATCTTTCTCAGATTTAAATGATTCTATTTCGCGCTTTTGTCTGCTAATTAGTGCTTCTAATTCAGGTTGCAAAGCTTTAACAGTCTCTTCTTTGACTTCTTTAATTCTTGTTTCCAGTGTTTTTTTCTGACGTGCCCTTTCTTGGGCAATTGCAAGCTCTCTTTGTTGTGCAATCTGTGTGGCTGCTTGTTCTTGAACTTCTTTTTCTCTCCTTGCAGCTTCTTCTCTGGCAATCTGTACTCTTTTTGCCATATTTTCACATTCTTTGCCTAGAGAAGCTTTTTCTTGTATTAAACTATCCATCATTTGTTGATGCCTAGATATTATTTCTTCATACTTGCGTTTTTGAGTATTCATTTTGGAACTGAATTTGTTCTTCAAAACTTCCTGCTCTTCATTAACTCTTAAAATTGTCTTTTGGAGTTCTTCTTTTGCTTTTTCTTCTTTGCTAACCGATTCCTTAAGTTTAAACTCAAGATCAGTAATCTTCCTTGCCACTTCTTCCTGCAATTCCTGAGCGTGGCTTAAATCAGGAAGCACAAAATCTTGGGCGACAGTAGATTCAACAGAATCTAAGTACCCCAAAAGCTCATCAAGGGTTGTAGAATTTCTAAAAGAATCATTCATATTATACTGAGAGAAGAGAGAATATCAATGAAGGATGCAGGAATTAGAGCACAAAGAGACAAATTTTGCCAAACAAATGGAGAAAATTCCAAAAGATTTTTTATCACAGATCAGGATGTTTAAAGAAGGCAGGTTTTATTATGACATCACCGAGGGGGACCCTTTATTATATTATGAAATGAAATCAATGATATTATTAGAGTATATTGGATCATATTTGGTGGAGGTGGAAAAATTTTCGAAATTTGATGATTTGGATATTATTACGGCTAAATTTATTGAAGAGTTGCATAAGGATAGATGTTTTTATATACGATTTAAAAAAGAAAAGTATTTATTATTGTTTATTCCAAATCTATATGCAAAAGTTAAACCTATTGGGTTTTCAATTAATTTTAGGATTCATAGACAAGAAAAAAATGTGTTTTTGCTAGAATTCAATTCGAATTGTGAAAAAAAGGATCCACCTGTTTATGAAATGGACTATTTTCAGAGCAAGGAAAAGAAAGTCAAGCTGGAACAAGAGGAAAAGAAAGAACTGAAATGTGCCTTTCCATCATATATTGTTTATTTATCTGGCTTGTATCAGGTCGTTCAAAAGGACTCACATGATTATGATATGAAGAAAGAGGAAATGATTCCTCAGTGTGATGTATTTCTTGAGATAAACCAGCAAAGATACAAGCAAATTATAAATACAATGGAATTTAGGGCTAATTCTTTAGAAATATGCCAAATGAAAATTGGTAATAAATTGCAAATATTTAGACAATCAACAGAACATGAAAAAGCACTTGAATATCATGGATTAAAGGGATTGAGATCTTCTGCTTTGGGATTTCTGAGTGACAGTATTCGAGAAAAGATTATGGAATTTTTGGCAGTATACAAAAGTCGAGGTTCTCCTATCAAAACACTGACAGATAATAATGCTTCGATAAAAGAAAAAGCTTTAATAGTGATTAATCAACTGAGAGACATGAATGAGAAGAAAGAACAATTAATATTGAAAAGAGATCAATACCTCAACATGCATAACAGTTGTTTACAAAAGATACGTGAAATTAAAAAATAATTTATTAAACAATTATTATGGAAATGCAGACGAGTGAAATGGCTGGTTTGTTAAAGTCAGGAATGAGTCCTCAAACTCAGACTTCGGAAACTCATCTACTTCAGTTTTGAACAAAGACTCGCAGTTCTTCAAAAATGAAGGGTCATGCCTCAACTGAGAAAAACTAAGATGCTTACCACAAATTGGGCATAACCAGACATTGGAATTCCTGACGTTTTGAAGAAATGACAATAAATCGAAACACTGTGAATGAGAACACTCAGATCCTCTGGAAGCAATCCTAATCTGAGAATGTGATAATGGACAAATATCAGTCACAAAATTTGTTTCAGGAAGAATTGTCATTGATGGATACTTCTTAACTATTTCATTAGCTAATGTATTGATATTATTAGATAATCTCCATTGTATCGAAGCAACTATTAAAGAAGAATTATTCATTGTATTAAATACAATGCTGTTTTCTCCATTTTTAATTATGGAACTAACATCTACTTCTGATCCTGCATATAACATTACTACACCATTTATGGTAAATGGAAGAGTCACTTGAGGCGGAACAACTGTCAAAAGCACTTGTTCTTCGCAAATCGGTAAATAATTGAAGGGACAAAATATTTTTTCTTCATTTGTCGAGAGTTTAAAACTAATCCTATCGCTATATACTTCTCCTAAACACTTTGTTGTCAAAGATGATATCGGTGCACCCATTCCTGTAGAAAAACCAAGCTGGCTAGTCATCCCAGAATTTGGAGCAGGCACAGATGCTGAAACAGAGCATTTGTGAGTCACTACTGGACTTAATTCAAGTAAATTCGAATTCTCAAAATCTCTATTATCAACAACCCGTACAACCTTACGTTGCGCATTTCGACATGGATATATTACTCGAGTACTACCAGAAATGCTCCTTTTGCTAATACGGTCATCTATACTTTGAGAATATCTAGGCAAAATACTGAAGGGAGACTCCATCAAGAGATTCTGCTACTCAAACATGATAGGTCAATTTTCAGGAAAATAATCGGCTCTAAGGAATTTTCTTAATCAGAAATGACTTTATGGTCAAATCACCTCTCAATTTTGATATCAGACATTTTTGACACATCTGTCACTTTAGTGACATAAATATCAGAAATGAAATCTATTTTCTTAGACCCTGACAATTTTGAATGTTTTATAGCAAATGAACGTCAAGGAAATTAATCGTTCATTGCTTTTTCACCCTATTGATATACTCTGATAATGCATGAGATTTGGGAGAGTTATCATTTTCCAATGTTAGTGAGATATCTTCGAGAATTGTTTGTATGTAGGGGTCATTCATGTGTTTTGTAAGGAGGGTAAAAATTAATGTCAGATAATTTTCATAAGATATTATTGTCAATTCAAGTAAAACATCTAAGAAACTATTATGAATTTCAGCTGGTAATGGCGGATTTAGTACTTCTAACAGATGGCGAAGTATGATGATAGAATATCGCTTTTCAGAGAATGAGAAATCATTGAACTGGTTCACATATGCAATGAGCATTGTTTGTGGGTCTCCGCTTTCAAAAAATGGGAAATATTGATGCCCTATCATTAGAGAAACACAAAGTATTAGAAATTTGCGCGATTGTTTGATATTTGACTCAAAAAATGCTGATGACAATGAATTGAATGAAACTATCTCTGCAAGATCATCATTGTATTGATTACTCTCCAATATAAGATATATTGTTTGGATAAAAGGAATGAACAAACTCTGATTAGGATCAATGAAGAAGCCAGAAATTAAATATAACAGATTGTTATGTTTTTCTTCTATATCTGGGTGTGATACAACATATAACACATTGGTTATTTCCCCATATACACAATAAAAGCAAAACCAGATAAGAGAAAACAAATTTTTTTCGTTGATTTCGCTAAATGATGCTATTTCTCTTATTATTTGAGGGATAATATCTGATTGAGAGCCATATCGAGCAATTGAGACAATTAAATCACCGGAAAACTCAAAATAATTTCTTAATATGCCCATGATGCTGATTTCCAAGAGTTTATCAATATTGTCATTACATAATGGCTTGATTAAATTAGAAATTATTTTAATTGCATTATGTTTGGTATCATTTCCGATAGCACTGCTAATTATATGACTTTCGCATATACTGATGAACTCGTTTCGATATAAATACAAAGATATGTCATCGTTAAGAGAGATTTTTGCTACCAAATCAAAAATTGGATCTAGAAATCCGATTGGATAATTTCCTTGGAAATATAGTATTCTTGAGCAGATATCATATTCTAAAAATATTTGGTAATCTGGAATAAAACCATCTTTTATCAATAATTCTCTGATAATGATCAAACTGTTAAAAAAGTCTTCCTCGTCAGATATATCTCGCAAAATACTTCTCATTTCTTGACTATGTAGAGAATTTATGGCTTTTTTATCATTATCTATAAAGCAAAACTTTATATGAGAAACTTGCTTATACATTTCACTCAAATGGATACATTTTTTGATTTTCTTTTTTTATGGATACATTGTTGCTTGATTATTTGCTGTGTGAGGGGGAAAAAAATAAGACCGATATATTGTATTCTTTAAGATTCATTGAGTGAGGCATGTGCACATTAGATATTTTTCGTTTTCTTGTGGACTGGGAGCACTAGCATAATGAAAATTCCCTTTTTGGTTTCGATTATTAAAATGTGTTTGTTTTGTTTTTCACAAACACACAATTTGATTTTGCAACATATAGGTGAACAACCATTATTGTGAAATATTCCCCTATTCGAACAAAATATCAATTTTGAATGAAGTTTGAGAGAGATATAGGATTGAAAAACACACAAACAATATCTATATAATTCTGAACATAATGGCTATATTTGTGATTGAATGAGAACCAAAGTTTATGAATAAACAGACTTAACCCATCTGGATCAGGAACACAATATGAAATGGCGATATTATTTGTAATTATGCCTTGAGGTGCATTTATTTGACATAATTGAATATACTCAATCACCATTTGAAGCACTACAATTTGCAAAACAGCATCTTTGAATTGTCATGTAACTTAAGGTGGCGCTCAGAGGAACACCCTGCCTAGATAAGAAGTAAAAAAATAATTATAATTATTATTATATACTTTAATACTGAATTGTTCTATAAAAAGTTTTTAATTGCGGTATCAATAGACAATTCCAAAGTATCTCTGTCCACTAACGAAGAGGGATTTTGGAAGCTGCCTTTGATAATATTAGGGTATGATGCAAGCACATCAAATAATTCTTTAACATCTGAATACTTTTCAAGGCCCTTCTCCCTGGTAATTCTATGAAAATTGTCAACCCATTTCTTACCTGATTTAAAGATGGATATGAGTGCGATTTGATGATATAATGGCATTTCTTGAATAATTGATGAATCATGAATTGATGTATTTTGTCCATCATATAATTTCACCATTGTCTTAAGATCAATTTTGTTTATACCTTTCTGTAATGCATCAGCCAATATAGAGTTAAGTCTATTAATAGCTGCTCTAGCATCGCCTCTATCTTTAACAACCCTCTTTGCTAAAAATAAGAGTGCTTTTTGATCCAAATTCTCGTTCAACCCGCCAGTTCTCTCTGTGAGGATTCTGAGAATATCATTCTCATTATAACTCTCGAATCGAATTTTCTGAATCATTAAACCTGTTGTAACCTTTTGTATTGTGCTATCATCGTGTACATTGCTAATGAATATCAAAGAATAATGTAAACGCTTGCCATTATCAATAATATTCGATATACTGGTATAAGATTCGACTTCATCAATAACATAAACCTTTGGAATAACATCTTTTTCCGTAAAATATGCAATTGATTGGATTTTTGCGTTAATAAACATGATTCTTTCTGGAGACTCAGATTGTTGAATGCAAAACTTGATTGACGCTGTTTTCCCTGTGCCTGGATTACCCGAAACAAACATAATAGTAGGTTTTGAGATTGTGATATCCTTGGTCTTCCCCTTTTTAGAGCGCTTCGAATCATTATTGATGGGTTCATCTGAAGAAAAAGCATCCTGAATGAAATTCATTATGCTAGAGATCTCGTTCTCCCTGCATGGAAGAGGAATATTCTCTCCTTCGACATTAAGATATTCGATGCAATGCTTAAGATCTTTGTTGTTTAAGGGATCCATATTACTAAAAAAACTTTCACAAACTCTTTCATTTAAAAAGCTTAAAGCCTGCGACCACGGCGGCCTCCCTTCCTGCGTGTTGTATCGTGTGGGAGAGGTGTGATGTCTTCAATGCGGCCAATTTTGATTCCAGATCTAGCGAGAGCACGGAGGGCTGATTGAGCACCTTGTGCTGGGAGGCGCCTTGATGAACCACCCTTTCCGCGGAACTTGATGTGAACGCCATCAATGCCAAGATCCTTAAGACGTTGAGCAACTTGTTGTGCAGCAAGCATAGCAGCATATGGTGTGGACTCATCGCGTTGAGCACGAACAACCATACCACCAGTGCAGCGAGCAAGAGTTTCAGAACCGGAAAGATCAGTAACGTGAACAAATGTATCGTTCTTTGTAGCATAAATGTGGGCAACGGCTAAAACAATTTCGCCCTCCTTTTTCTGTGGACCAAGAACAACATCTTCCTTCTTCTTTGGAGCCTCAACAGTAGCTGGGGCTTTTGTTTCTTCTACAGGGGTTGACATATAAAAAGGCCGACCAAAACCGTTTTACAAATGTAAACTAATGTAAACTGGAGATTTTACAAAATCCATTCTTCTTCTTCGTCCTTTTCTGCTGTCTCTTCCTCTTCTGTTTTTTCGACCCTTGGGGCTGGTTTTTGGTTGCCTTCTTTGGGCACTGGGGTAGACTTAGGTGCCTTGAATGAGAAAATAATCCTGCTGATTTCTGGTTTAAGGAATTGATTAATAACATTCTTTTGCCCGATCTCGAGTAAATCTCCATCATGTGATTTGACACCGCGGATGATCATATCAATCATTGAGAAATCATCTGTTCTGATGAAGAAATCATTTTGCATTGAATCATCAAACAGCCTTTCAGCAGCAACAATATCTCCCTTTTTAAGATGAAGCACAATCTGTGATACAATGCAATGCGCTGCAGAATCATAATTCTTGAGAACAAGAAAAGCTTTGGCAGCCCTATCCCATGCTTTGTATACCTCTGGGTACTTATCCATTTCCAATGCCAAAAGAGCAAAATCAATAAAGGAGTCCTTTTCCCAGTGATACTGATTATCTTGCTCAACAAGATCAAGTGCATGCTCATATAAAGTATAAGCCAATGCTGGCAACGTTTGTTTCGCCTTTTCTGCCATTTCACGCAATTGCCTGATTGCCTGAAGAGCTTGATTTCCTTCCAAATACCTCATTTTCGCTTCTAAAAGAAGCCTCTCAACTTCTGGAGCTTCATTCATAAAAAAAGCAGCCTGTGCAGCCTGTGCATACATGCTTCCACTCTTTTGTAATATCATACCCTTATCATAGGAAATACCACTTTTTTCAAAGTACTTCTTTGCTAATTCAAACTGCTTATTCTGCAAAAAGATATCTGCTGCTTTGTTAAAATTGCTTCCTGCATCTGGAAAATCTGGTTTGCTGAAAAATCCTCCTTTAAAAGCCTTTTCTCCCTCTTTACAGAACTTTTCGGCATCTTTAAGCTGTTGTTCAGCTTTTTTAGCGCTCATTTTTTGACACTTTTTGTAAAATTAAACTAGATTCAACCATCCGACCTGTTCCGGTGCTGAATGAATAGTTGTTCACTTTTGGGTCATCCCTGAGAACAAATAGAATATTTGTCACTGTTCCATGTCACTCATATATTCTTATCATATTATATGAAAGCAAAAATTATTTAAGCTTTTTTGTGGTGAGAGGATGGACCTGAGAGGAAATGTAATAGTTCATTTCTGATAATAAACCGTTGTTTAAATAGCGGGGCATTCAATATTGTCTGTGAAATCATCAATGGTTACACAGATTAAGCCAAAACCATTGAATTGAGTTATGAAACATCTGAAAGTGAATTTGATGAATTCTTATGGAATGAAAACTAATTCTCATATCTTTTTATCGGCATTTATGAACTCCTCTGATCATCTTGGAAACATGATGGTTAATGAATGGTACTTCTCCTTCTACCAATATATTCAAAGCTTGCTGTGAGATTCTTATGTTTATTTAGTATTAATCAATTATCATTCCTATCTATAACATGACCTGTTTCATTTATTTTTTCCTCTCATTTCCCTGATCTATGTTTTAGTATTATAATATTATATCATCACTCCAAAACAAAGAATTAATAATATCTCCAAAGAAAAAAATTAGTGATCATTCAAATGTATGAAATCAGATTCGACAATCTCCCCCATCTCCATGTTCCTTCAAGAATTTGGCGACATCATCCTTCCTAGTATCATTTGCTAATCTCAAAGGAGTTCTCCCGTATTGATCTTTTTCATTTGTTTTGGCCTTTTTATTTACTAGATATTCAACAACACTGAGATGACCATTTGAAGCAGCATAATGAAGAGGAGTCAAGCCAATTATAAAAACTTAACACTATTATCTTTTCCATTAATTTCGGCTTGTTGATTCACAAGATAATCAACAACACTAAGATGACCTTTCCAGGCAGCCCAATGAAGAGGAGTTTGGTTAAACATGGAATTTCAGTTGTCCAATCTTTTGAATTAATACCAGCTTTGTGAATTACCAGATATTCAACAACTCTAAGATGCCCTTCTCTAGCAGCATAATGAAGAGGAGTTCTGGAAAAACTAATGAAACAAAATGTTTATTCTTTGCATTTAAGTCAGCTTTTTGGTTCACTAAATATTCAACAACACTAATATGATCATTTTGAGCAGCATAATGAAGAGGAGTACATTCATATTTTTTAACAAAAAGTTGTTATCTTTTGCATTTGTATCAGCTTTATGATTCACAAGACATTCAACAACACTTAGATGGCCATTTTCAGAAGATAAATGAAGAGGGGTTGAAAGAAATTCAAATACTCAACACAATTAGTACTTGGATCTATGTCTACTTTTTGATTAATCAGATATCGAACAACATTAAGATGACCATATTCAGAAGCATAATGAAGAGGAGTATAATTAAATAGATATATTCCACATTATTACTCTTTGCATTTATATCTGCATCCCTAAAAACTAGATATTCAACGAGACTAAAATGGCCATTTTTTGCAGCATAATGAAGAGATGTTATATTGAGCACAAAAACACAACATCTTTATCTTTAGCATTTATATCAGATCCATTTTCAAAAAAATAAACCAAAATTGGTAAGTGGAAAAACTCAGATGCTTTGCACACACATTCAGAAGTTAAAAACTGTTGAACTTGACATAAATGTAATAGATCTAAACAACCACTGCATACAACCATAGATCTAGCATTCCCATCGATCTCGAATCCTTTCAATAATAAATGCTTAAAACACTTAATTGAGCCAAAAAAACCAGAAAAAGCTAAAAGATCAAGAGATTTTTGCTTCATACTCCACTCAAATGGACTCCATTTAGCTTTTTGATTCATAATATTAAAACCGACTAATTCATCAATAACATCGTACTTGAGACAATACTCAAGACTCTGAGGAAGAAAACCATACTGTATTAAATGATTAATATCATTTGTATTCCTAAAAAATGACTCATCAAAATCAAATGGTCTATTCTTTCTTTGTATAAAACTTTGGAAATCTTCGATCTCTTCCATAAAATAATAGCATAACAAAAAACTATTATCAAATCTCAAACATGGCTCGATTTCTTCAAAAACAAAAACCCCTCTTTTGTACAATCTGTATATCAATACTGGACATTGATTGATATTTTCCAAGATTATCCTCCTGAAATCCGATTTCTTGCAATACTGATAAGCTAAAGCTATTGCTTTCTCAAGTTGATGCGGCCGAATCTTGGGAAACATTAAAATTCGATCTACACAATACTCGATATCAGTCATATGAATCTCTTTTTCATCATAAAAAAGGAAGCGATCAAAAGAATTATTCTCTTCAATCATTTATTATTTATGGAGGTTTTATTCAAAATTATTTTTTGAATTACATTATTACACCATATACTTTGTATTTAACATGGGTTGAAAAATGTTTTGGATTAACATTATCAAACTAAAAAACAAAACTGATGAACAAAATAGCTCGGATTCTATCAAATCATCCGGGTGTAATGGGCAATAGAATATGCAGCATTCTTTGAAT
>Ga0074193_1000747_pt1 | contig 49144 bp, 40 predicted proteins | sample EPASupsiteHSE605_FD_64523 | JGI IMG/M metagenome (GOLD analysis project Ga0074193, IMG submission 64523) | Bioremediated contaminated groundwater from EPA Superfund site, New Mexico - Sample HSE6-05 | ecosystem: Environmental > Aquatic > Deep subsurface > Groundwater > Contaminated ...
CCACGTCTCATCTTAGCACATAAATAACAAGGGTTGCCCCCTGCTTCAGCCACTATATCAAAAATTTGAGTTTCAAATATTTGAATAGGGATTTTCAAGTTTTCTGCATTATCAACAATACGCTGCCTGTTGATTTCATTATAACCTGGATCCATAACCAAATATTCAACTTCAAATGGTATATTGCTGTATTTTTGCAAATGCTGCATACACATTGCCATCAACATGGAATCTTTTCCACCAGATATACAAACTGCAATTTTATCTCCAGCTTGAATTAATTCATAGTCCCGAATAGCTGATGTAAATCTAGAATATATTTGTTTTTTATATTTTTTTATAATACTTCTTTCAACTTCTACATGTTTTTCCATATAACTTCCTACTTTACTATTTTTTTATAACAATCATCAAAGCATTCTAAAAACTTATATATATCTTGCATAGATGTCAAGTGGCTCAAGCTTATTCTCAGTGTTGACAATGCAATCTTTTTATCTTTAGTTAAAGCATAAACCGGTCTAGAAACAGTATTTGGCGCACAACAAGCAGATTTTGTTGAAACATAAATATCGTGTTCTTCCAAAGACATTTTAAATTGCTCGGTGTTCGTCTTTTCAATACTTAAATTCAATATAAAAGGAGTTGAATTTATTGTACTGTTAATTTTAACCTTCTTGTATTTAAGCAATGATTCTTTTAACTTTTCATTTAAACTTTGCACATAAGAATAACGCTCTTCCATTTCAGAATAAGCTAAATCCAGTGCCTTTTCAGTTGCAGCAATCATATTAAGAGAAGGAGTACCGCTTCTAAAAGAAGTTGTGCTAATTCCACCATGAATAAGTGGTTCTAAAATTATACCTTCTTTTTTAATTAAAACACCACAACCATTTAGTCCATAAAATTTATGTGGAGTAAATGTTATTAAATCAACATTTGAAAAATAAACAGGAATCTTTCCAACAGCTTGTGTAGCATCAACATGAAAATTGCAATGAGGATAATTTGATAAAATCTCTCCAATTTCATTAATATGCTGCTTTATACCAACTTCGCTATCAACATAACAAATTGAAACTAGAATTGTATCATCTCTAATTAACTCTTTTAAATGATCTAAATCCACTAGACCACTCTCGGTAATATCTACATAATCAATTTCAAAACCTTTATTTTGCAATGCTCCTACTGCTCCATTTACTGATGAATGTTCCAAATAAGTTGTAATTATATGTTTGCCATTTCTTTTATAATTTTCTGCAATACCTTTAATAGCTAAATTATTTGATTCACTTGCACCAGAAGTATATATAATTTCATTTTCATTAACATTCAATAATTCAGCAATTTTTTTAGTCGATTCGTCTAATCTTTCTTTAGCTAATCTTCCTAATTTATGAGTAGAATTTGGATTAGCAATATATTCTTTTGAAACCTCACTAAAAGTTTTAATAACTTCCTCATCAGTAGGTGTATTTGCAGCATAATCTAAATATATCATCTATGTCTCACTTCCATTTATAACTTTATTTCAATTTCAATTTTTATATTAATATTAATTCTATAGTACATATTTTTTAATTATACAATACTTCAACAAACATTTCTACAGTTTTTCTTATAATATGTATTAAATAAACAAAACACATCAGCCTTTACGTTGATGTGTTTAAATAAATATAATATAATTATTTTGTTTTTTATATAATTGCTTTAGAGCCCATGATTAATAATTCTTCTTTAATTTCTGATGCTTCATTTTCATTTGCTAAAATGTACAAGTAATCACCTGAGTAAGTTTTAGTTCCACCCTTAGGAATTATTTCTTTTTCTCCTCTTTTAACAGCAACTATTAGACAATTTAAAGGCAATTTTAAATCTTTAATTAATTTACAATCAAATTCTGAATCTAAACAAACAGGTATTTCTAATATACTTTTATTTTTACTATCTTCTACAAAATCATTTTTACCATTATTTTTTAATAATCTCCCTAACAATGATTCATAAATAGGATCTGATTTTAACAAACTAGCAATTATATACGCTACGAGAGATACAATACTTACAGAAAGCAAATGAGAAAAAGAACCAGTCATTTCTGTTATTAAAATACTTCCTGTTATAGGAGCTCTTACTATAGCCGAAAAATATCCTGCCATTGCTAATATAATAAAGTTATTTATATACTCAGGATTAAATCCAAAATAATTAACCAACACATTTCCATAAATTGCGCCAGTTAATGCTCCTAAAACGAGCAGTGGAAAAAATATTCCTCCAGGAGCTCCTGAACCGTAGCTTATCATTGAAAATACAAACTTAACTAATATAATCACCAATAACATTTTCATTGTATAGCTTCCATGAATTAATGATTCTATAATGGAATGTCCTCCTCCTAGAACCTCTGGAAGAATGAAAGCTAAACATCCTGCTAATATAAAAGGAATCATTGGTCTATATTCAACAGGAATAAAATTTAGTTTATTATAAATATCTTGTGTTTTTAATAAAGTATAGTTATATACTGCACCACATATTCCTACTATAACTCCTAATATTATTATATAAATATAATTATCAAGTTGAATTGAAATAATATCATTAAAGTTAAAAACTGGTTTTAATCCAAAAAAATGTTTTGATATAAAATCAGCCGTTATTGATGATGCCATAACAGGTAGCAATATCAATGGAGAAAACTGTTTATGTACTTCTTCTAGAGAAAACATTATTCCAGCTAATGGTGCATTAAATGCAGCAGCAAGGCCTGCACTTGCTCCACTTGTAATTAAATATCTCTCTTCAATTTTTGCTCTTTTAAAAATTCTGCTTACACCTTGTCCCATAGCAGCTCCAAGTTGAATAGATGGGCCTTCTCTACCTAGTGATAAACCTGCTCCAATGGAAATAACTCCTCCAATAAACTTTTTAATAATTAAAGAGAGCCAATTAAATTTAATCTTCCTCAATAGTACACCTTCAACTTGTGGAATTCCACTTCCGCTAATTAAAGGTTCATTCTTAATTAATTGACCTACTATTATTGCTAATACAATCATTGCAAAAAACCACATTGGTACAAGTTTATATTTTTCGATATTGATATTTAAAATAAAACTTCTTAACTCTTCAGCTCTTTCCAATACTATTCTGTAAAACACAACTAAAAAACCAGAAAAGATACCGACAACAATTCCTTGCAATAAAAGCTTAAGTTTCAAATTGTTCATATGAGATAATGTATTGTATGTATTATTTTTATGTTCATTATCCATTATAATGCCTCCTATGCTTTTACATGTTATTTTTATGCTTTGCTTTTTTTCATTTAGCAATTCATGTATAATAACTTTATGATTAATTCAATCACTTTTACTAATACTATATCATATTTTGCCTACCATAAAAAGGATTATCTGATTTTTTTAATTCACTAGTTGTTATGCAAGAAACTTAAGCCTATAGCCAAGTAATAAAAACTTATCACAAAATTTAAACATTTGAATATAATGTATTGTGCTTTCTGAGTTACAAACCAATTAAAAATGTATAAACATAAAATAAATATTCACAGCAGTCATGCTGAACATATCAAAAAAAACGTTATCGAACATTATTTATAAAAATTAATACATAAAAACTTATTAAAACATTGAAAAAACAGCATTGATATTTTCCGCTAATCTTATGCATAATTAGCCAAATGCTTTGTATAAAAGTTAATTTTGAGGATTATTTTATGATTAAGATGGCTGCCTCTATGGTATTTATACAATAAACAGCCAAAAGACATTTAGACTTATACCTCATGAGGATAAGAATAAAAAAAGAACTATCTGAAGATTCTTTTATAGATAGTTCTAAAAGATATTTAGTCAATCTTTTCAATACTCTTTATAAATATGCTCATACGCCCTTTTTATACAACCAATAGGAATAGCAAAAAGGGATTAATGTAATAATCAATATAATAATTAAAGTAAATTGTAAAGCTCTAATTCTCAAACAACTTCCAATTATCATAATAATACCACCTAATATCCAAAGATACCCTGCCATATGATGAGTTTTTTTCCAATTCTCTTCACTGTTTAAAGTCCAAGGCAATTTAATTCCTACAGTGTAATTTTGCTTACACTTAGGTAGATAATTACCAAATGCTACAATTACAACTCCAACAATTGCTGGGACAATAATTTCAACAGGTATTTCATATCCTAATGCAATAAACAATGTTACAGGCATTAGAATAACTGTCAAAACTGGAACTGACCATTTAGCCATATACACTAATGCAGAAGCTGCATTCATTTTCTTCGGGTCATTATTAATAGTTACATGTGTAAAAATATTGATTGCTGCCATTAAAAACGGTAATCCAAAGGCAGCAACAGCTTTTGGTGCATAATTATCTGCTGCTCCTGTTTCATTAAAATGTATAGCTATTTCTTCAGGCAATTTATCATATAATACTAGTGAAAGAATTATTGGTAAAAAACAAACAATAGTTGTAATCCATAAAAGTCTATCTTTTTTCATCTTTGCTACCTCCAAATTGTGTAAACCATAGCATCACTTCTTCAAATACAGATACATTAATTTCATAATAAATAAAATTTTTAAACCTTGTTTCAAATACCAAGTCAGCTTTTTTAAGTTGAGACAAATGATATGAAATTGTAGCACCTGTCATATCAAATTCATTTGCAATTTCACCAGCTGATTTTTTCCCATCTTTCAACATCACTAAAATTTCTCGTCTGATTGGATCTGATAGTGCTTTGAATGTTTCTGGAAATCCCAATTTATCATCTCCTACTTCATTCTATTTAGAAATATTTCTAAATAGAATATAACAGAATCTATAATAAAAGTCAACACCTATTTAGAAAAAATTCTAAATAGATGTTGACTAAATATAATATCTTTTGTTTTAATATCAAAAAATCTTTATAATATTATTAATTCGCTTCTTATATTGTCCATTGATTGTTAATAATACCTACTAACTTCCAACTTCCTTCATATTCTTCAAATACCAATCTAATACTTTTCCAGTCAGCTCCTCCAAATTCAGGATTAAAACCAGAAAAATAATATTCTACAACAATTGCATTTTCATAAACTTCAAATTGATTTTCAGCTGAATTGCCACTACTTAACACTTCATTATATCCTATCTCTTCAGCATTTATAAAATCTTCAGTATATAAGAATTCTTCATAATAATTAGTTGGAGTTAAATAAATTTCATTGCCCCTACCATCATAATATCCCCATAAATAAACTTCTTGGTCATTGAAAAATTCCTTTATTTTTTCTATATTGAATACAACATCTTTTTCTACTGAAACATTTGTGTATGGAGTGAACCTTACCCCTTTAACAGGATGAACATATTCTAAAATGGTTTCTACATCCTTAGTGCTAATAGCATTAATTAATTTATCTGAAGTTTCTTTAATAACTTTTTCAGCTATTTCTGGTTTTATTATACCTTCTTCTGTATACTCGTACTCAATTTTCTCAGTTTCTTTTTCGATATCTTTTTCATCAGTTGCTTCAGTTTCAGTATTATTTTCATCATTCTTTAAATTACTATCATTTGAATCAATTAACCTACATGCAGTAAAAGTTACAACTAATAAAACTGTAATTCCGATTAAAATTAGTTTTTTCTTCATACAATCCCCTTTTATAATTTACTCTATTATATTTTTGTAAAGCTTTATATCAAAATATGCTGCAAATAATGCAAGTGCAACAAAAATTCCAACCTTAGTAATTAGTACAGGAACTGCTATAAATACACCAGCTAAATTTTGAAAAATGGTTTGAACTATTAGCATAATGCCTATTATAATACATGCTTTTAAAATAATGGCAAGAACAATATCACCAAGACCATCTTTCTTTTTAAGAAGATATAAGCAAATGAACATTAATGGACTTACAATTCCCATATCTAAAACATATGTGATTTCTGTTGTATATATTTCTATTAACATGAGTGTTCTACCATTTATTAGTGAAGTTATTATGTCAGGAAGCCATGCTACAAAAAGTGAAAAGCCAGATAACACCAAATATATACTTAATCCCTTTGATGGCAATACTAATTTTTGTATTTCTCGAAGTTCTACAGTTTTTATACTTTTTATCAAAATAATAAGTGCAAAAAGGGAGCTTGAAAATAATCCTATGTAAACCAAATGCAGTGAATTATAAGTTACTCCAAATGCTACACTTGTAGCATAATAAAGAACGGTTGCTGTCACAGAAGTAAGAAATAATTTTGATTTAATTTTCCTGTTTTTTATTTCAATAATTAAAGCAGCAATCATCATGGGAACTACTAGAAATAGTATAGTAAAATCTGTGCCTATACTGCCTGATGCTTTAAAATTTGAATCATGTGCATATATGCCGCTACCAAATATTTCGACAACATCTCCATATTGATTTGTAATTTCATAACTTTTATCAGTCTTAAATGAACTTAGTCCAAATATTGTTGTAACTATTAATAATAATATAATAAATATTATTATTATATCTATGCCTTTAAGCTTTTTTAGCATATAGTTTCTCCTGTTTAATATAGAATATTTAACTTTATATAATTACATACAATTGAAAACTCCTAATTGTTTTATTACTTTTTGTTAATAAAAATTAGCCCAGTAATACATAAAACAATTCCAATTACCTGATTAATTGATATGTTATCTTTGTATATCAACAAACCTACAATGATTAAAACAACTGCTAATATAATATTTGCTACTAAAGACCCTATACTAATATTCCATCCTACACGATACATTTGAATAAATCCAACTTCAAGTCCAACAATTGTTACACCTAGAACAAAACTTGTCCAATTTAAATTTTTATAATCAGCAAATAAATTCTTTGTTTCACTTGTAAAAAAGTAAAAAATCAATGCTGAAATCATACTTACAAAATATGTTACAGTAAGTGCTGCAAATGGCTGAGCATTTTCAGGTGTAGATTTTGTACAAATGTGATAAAAAACGTTTGATCCAACAACAAGTAAAATAGGCCAAAAATAATTTTGCATTTCGTTTCCTCCAATAAAATAAATGCCCCCTAAAAAGGTGGCAACGTCAAATTATACTCTCGCTTCTCACATTATCATTATATATTATTTTTATATAATCTTCAATAATTATTATTACCTATTTCCAAATTTAGTAATATTGAAAAATATTTTAATAGATATCGAATATTTAAAGAATACTACCACAGTTTTCTTGTTTTATATATAATAAAGAAATCCATAGAAGTATTTATTGCAAATTATGGTATGTAAATGTTATAATATTTAAAACGTTACTAATGATAAGATTTTTTTGGAGGAAATTGTTTATATGACAATAAAAATTGTTAAAAATAATAATCAAATATATACAGATAATTTTAAAATTGCAAATTCAAATAATAAAAAAACACAAAATGGAAACTTTTCTGATGTATTAAACTCAAAGTTATCGAAAACTGACAGTCTTGATAATATTTTTGAAAGGGCAGCTGAAAAGTATAATGTTTCTGTTGATTTATTAAAAGCTGTTGCAAAAGCTGAATCAGGCTTTAATCCTAATGCAGAGTCCCATGCTGGTGCTCAAGGAATTATGCAGCTGATGCCAGCTACTGCAAGAAGTTTAGGTGTAACAAATTCATTTGACCCAGAACAAAATATAATGGGTGGAGCAAAATATTTAAGTCAGATGCTGGATAAATTTGATGGTAATACGGAATTATCATTAGCTGCATACAATGCAGGACCTGGAAATGTTCTAAAATATGATGGAATTCCTCCTTTTAAAGAAACTCAAAACTATGTAGCAAAAGTTATGGGTTATAGCGGAAAACAATTATCAACTAGTTTTCAAACGAATTCATACAAAATAAATGCCTCTAATACAGGAACATTAAATTCAAGTACATATAATGCAGGTTTATCAAATTTAGATTTAAATTCTAACATTGAAGCAGATGAATTGCTGCAAATATTACAAGGCACTGGTTTAACAGACATCTTAAGCAGTGATGATTTAACTTCAGAAGACTATGCATTAATGATGGATTTATATCGTTATAAAGCACAACTAAGCATGTTTAATGATGGATTAACTTCTAATATAATTTAGATAATTCTATAAAAAAAGATAGTCAAATTAATCAGGTACATAAATTAATTTGACTATTTTATTATTTTCTAACTCACTTCCATAATTAAATATGTAACATCATCCATAAGCTTACCTTCAATTCCAATATGATGAAATAAATTTCTTGTAATAGCATCATCAAGTTCAATAGCTTTTAAGAAATGATTTTTTCTTATAAAATCGTCTAACTTTTGTTGACTATAAACTTCTCCATTGATGTCTTTAGCTTCAACTAAACCATCAGTATAAAACAAAATTTTATCTTTTGATTCTAACTGAATAACTCTGTCTTCAAAATTAGGTTTTAGTAAATTGCCTAGTTTACAAATAGCAAAGCCTTTTGCATCCATTTCAACTATTTCACCTGAACTCTTAATAATCAAAGGTGGTACATTGATTCCGCCTGATGCATATGTAAAGCATTTTGTTTTTATGTTGTATATTCCATATAACATTACAATATATGTTTCATCTTTAAAATTTGTTTTATTTATTGCTTTATACATATCTGTTAAAACAAGGCTCGGAGGTATAATTTCTAAACTTTCCTCATTGTCTTTTATAGGTTTAATATTTTGATTAGCAAATACTGTAATCATTGCAGCTGAAACTCCATGGCCAGCAACATCCCCTATGTAAATTGCATAATTGCTTTCATCAAGTTTTATAACATTATAAAAGTCTCCACTTAAACGTTCAGCTGGCAGATAACCTGCATGAAATGAAACCGAAACATCTTGAGGCATTTGAGTTGGTAAAAGAGAACGCTGCATTTCTCTTGCATATTCAATGTCATTAATTAACATTCCATTAATATCTTCAAGTTCTTTAGTTCTTTGTTTTACAAGAAAATTTAAATTCTCAGAATAAATCTTTAATTCATTTTTTGTTTTTTTCATTTCACGATATGGAACGCTCACATTTTCTGAATAAATTGATTTAAACAAAATAAAATAAGCTATAATTTTGTAGATGTGTCCAAGGTAATTGTAACCATCATAAACACTTGCATAGCTTATAAATGCAAATTCACTAAATATAGATAATAAAATTCCTATCATAAAAAGATATTCTTGCATGGTATTTTCAATTTTATACTCAATAGCAACTTTAGCAAAAGTAATTCCCATAAATACAACAATTAAGTATTCCAATAATATTTTTTCACGGGTGAGACCTTGACCTTCAATGAACATTGCCGGAAAAAAATCTGGATAATATGTTACAAGTAAAAACATAGATATTACAATAATAAATGTTGGAATAATAAATAACCATTTTTTGATTTTACTTTTTACTTTTATAGGAATGTTAACTGCTACTAAAATCATGATGCTTCCAATCATTCTTGAAAGAATCCAAAATGTTGTAGCTTTGTTTGCACTTGTATTGGCTGTAAAAAAATCAACCATTCCCTTATAACTTAAAGTATGAAAGAGATCAAGTGCACCCATTGCCAGAAAAGCACAACCAAGAACAATCATACGTAAACTACCTGATTCCTCATAAATATAAAATGTCACTATAAAAATTGAAAACGAAGCTAAAATACTTGCAAATTCAAACAAATTATGCCAAGTTAAATAAGTTGCTACCGACATAATTTTCTCGAAAATATCATTAAAATAGGCTGTACATACAAAAAGTAGAAGAGAGAACATAAACACAATCATAATCATGTCAAATCTTTTGATGTTTTCTAGTATTTTTTTCTTTTTAGCTCTCATAATTTTCTCCTATCATTTATTTTAACTTCTTGGTAATTTGTAAATGTAATTACATTAAATATATTATACCATAAATTTGACATTTCTCTACAAAAAATTACAATTATTAAAATTATACAAAAAAATATATATAAAAATCCAACTTGTGTGTTTAACACTTGTTGGATTTTACATTTTAAATTAAAATATTTTATTATATTTAGAAACAGCTTCTTCTATTGCCATTATAAGCTTATCCCCTTCTGTTTTAGCATCCTTAATCCAATCAGTTGACCAAATTCTATATGTTGTCCACCCCATATTTTCTAGTACTGATTGACGAAGTCTATCCCTTTCTCGTGCAGTTCTTGCACTGTGGTATGACAAGCCATCACATTCAATTCCTAAAACAAATATTCCATTTAATGTAGGATGTTTAACTGCCATATCGATGCGGTAATCAGAACAACCAATTTTTGTTTTTACGACATAACCATTTTTAGTTAAAAAGTCATAAATAGCTTCTTCAAAAGTGGATTCAATTTGATTTGAATCATTTAATTTTATTTCATTTTGCAAATAGCTAGGACCATTTATTGCAAATTCTATATAATCTTTTAAAAGCTTAACACCTTCAGAATTTGTTTTGTCCATATTTATATCTGTAGGCAAAATAGAGCCGACTAATTTAACATTATATTTGGCACGAGTTATTGCAACGTTAAGACGTCTGTATCCTCCGTTACGGCTCAGTGGTCCAAAATTCATGTACATTACACCATTTGCATCTTTACCATATCCTATACTAAAAATAATTGTATCTCTTTCATCCCCTTGAACATTTTCAAGATTTTTTACAAAAAATTCTTCTTCTTTATCTTCATCAAAAAAACTTTCATAAGATTGTTCAGCAAGTCTTTTTTGTCTTATAGCGCTTTCAATAGCTTGTTGTTGAGTTTCACTAAATGTTACAACTCCAAGTGATCTATCTGGATATTTATCAAAATGTTCAAATACAAGTTCAGCTACACGCCTAGCTTCAAATATATTGCTTTTTCTAGAACCACGGTCATACACACCATTTTTTACATAAATGTATTCAACACCTAAATTATTTGAATTATCTATGTATGAAGGAAATGTAGTTAATTCATTTTTATAAATTTTAGCATTGGAAAATGCAATTAAATTTTCATGTCTGCTTCTATAATGCCATTTTAACGTGCGTTCAGGAATTGAATTAGCTGCTTCATCTAAAATTGAATCAAATACATTTAAAGATTCGTAAGTATCTTCATCATCAACATCAAAAATATTATCTGTATAAGTAGCGTTAAAAAAAGATGTTGGCGGTAGCTGGTATCTATCCCCTGCAATAATAATTTGTTTGCCACGCATTATTGCTCCAATTGCATCTTCAGTACAAATTTGAGAAGCTTCATCAAATATAATTAGATCAAACTTATACCCATCTGCTTGTAAATACAAACTAACAGATAGAGGCGACATCATTAAACATGGTTTTAATGTTGTGAGTAAATTAGGTATTGTTTTAAATAATCTTCGGAGTGGCATTATTTTTCGCTGTTTACTTAATTCACGTTTTAAAATACCCACTTCTTCTAATGAAGATGTAGTAACATCCATATCTGGAAGTTTAGCAATTAATCTTTCTCTAATTCTTAGCCTTGCAATTTCAAGTTGCATTTTATCAAGTTTGTTAAATTCATCAATAATAGCTTGTTGATTGCGGCTTCTAAAGCTAAAGACCGCAGGATATTCAGACAATGTAACATCAAGCCATAATTTATAAAATCTTTTTAAAAATACATTTAAAATATTAGCAGTTTGTATTTCTAATTCTTCAACTTTTTCTATAAAATCTGACAATCCAAATTCTTTACATTGCTTTCTAATGCTTACAAAGTCAATCCAATCTTCTAACAATGCTAAATTTAAACAATTTTTAATTTTATCATTAATTTCATAAATGTTTTTAGAATATAAAATATCTGCATGACTAAATAAAGAAAAAAACCAATTAATATCTTCATCAATTAAACTTTTTGCATTGTTTAAATTATCTAAATACATCTTTGATTTTACTGTCATCTTTTTATCTTGACAAACAGCTTGTATATATTTTTCAGATAATGAGTACTTTACACATGCGGAATTGAACTTTTTAGCATATTCAAGATTTTTTATAATTGTCACCCAATCAGTGTTAATCCCATTATAATTAAATAAAAATTTCTCTTTTAAATTTTTTCCATTTTCTAAAAATATTTTTTCAATTTTTTGTGCTTTGTTTAATGAAAGAATATCTTGCATAACAATATCATACTGCAATTTGTCCTTAGATAATTTTGTGATTTTTTCATATTCGTTTTTTATAATCATGACAGATTTTATTATAACATCAATCATCTTTAATATTTCATCAAAATTATTTTTATTATTTCCTTTTTTATTTAATAATGATTCAAGCCTTTCAGAAACTTTTAATTCTGTAAGTTTTTTTATATCCCATTGATATACAATAATATCATCATATGGATAACTGCCGTTTTTCAAAGATTTTATGAGTTCTTTAGTAACAGGATTTTTATTATCCAATAATTTTTTTATTTTATCAACTGTTTTTATTGCATTATCTATATTATCAAAATTTGTTTTTTCTCCAATATAATTCGCACCTAAGTATTCACCAAGCAAATAACTCTTAACTTTAAACCACTTTTTGCAGTCATTTATGTTTTTTACCTGATTTAATGAATTAATAATAACTGATACATGAGCAGTATCATCTTTTTTTAACATAAAATCGCATAATAAATCAAAAGAATTTTTTAAGTCTGTAATATTGTTGTTAATATCTGTAATTGTAGTAAATAACTCATCAATATTTATGTTTGAAACATCATTACCCATTATTACACTCAGTGAATTAGAAATTTTAGTTAAAGTAGTTTCATTTAAATTATTGTATTCTTCATTGATGCATTCATAATCACATTCAAGCAATACTCTTTTTAATGAACTTGGTAATTGTAAATTTGAAAAGTAATTTCTAATGCTTTTAAAATTGTCTCTGGTTTTTTCTAAAGCTTCCCAGTTTGTTAAGTTTCCAAAATACAAGTCCCCCAACAACTCTTTTGCCAGTTCATAATTTTCAGACAACCATTGTTCATTATCTTTATAATTTGAAATATTATTTAATAATAAAATTATATCATGATCTAAAATTTTAGGATTTTGCTCTTTGCTGCAAGATAAAATAATTTTTTTATCTGATTTATAGTTATTTTTAACATGTTTAAACAAACCTACATACTCGGTATTAAACCTTGCTAGAATATTTTTAGAATCTATATTTAATATATCTTTGTTATATTTTGATAAAATTTCCTTTGAAAGCTCATTATTTTCATCTTGTTTTAATTTAATATCTAAAATCATCTTATCAATGATACTTTCTTTACTGTTATCAAACCATGCTTCTGTAATATGTGGATTTTGATTTAATGAATAAATTAATTTACACAATGAAAGCATTTCATTTAAAGTAGTAACTTTTTTAATATCTAACAAAGTTGTCACTTTTTCAGCTGCTTTAATAGCTTTTTCAATTGTATTCATGCAATTATGAAGTGTTTGTTTTTGTTTTGCTTCAAAATCATCAATATTTTGTTTATTTACTTTTTTCGATGAGTCCAATTTATAAAAATTAGATATAACGTTTAAAGTGTTCTTGTAAGATATATTAAATTTAGTTATATATTCATCATGTTTAATATCTACAATTTTTTCATCGTAAAGACCTTTAACAAATGAAATGCTGTTATTTAAACTCGTTTGATGTTCTTTAGCGTCATCTAATATTTTTAATGCATCTTCTAATTGTATTTCATTAAACCATCTTTCAGATGGTTTTGGTTTTTCAATAATATATCCAACTAGTTCATTAAGCCATATTAAAGAACTGATATTTTCAGGTTTTTTAAAACCAAAAGACTGATAAATTGCTTTACTGTTATTTAAGCAAGATGTTAATACATCTTTTAATTTAGTACATTCTAAAATAATGAAATCTGTATTAGATACAACTTTTTTAGTTTGATCAAATTTTACTTGATCAATATAATCCTTTAAAGTGTTTATTTCTTTGTCGATTATAGCTGTAAATTCATTTGCTGAAATATCAAAAACTATTTCTCCGTATCTTTTTCTTAATTGATCTTTCAAATCAAAGTATTCTTTGCATTTAAAAGTGAATTTATTAGATAAACCTATTAATTCATCAATATCTGATTTCAACCAGTTTTCTGGAATTAATGGAGATTCAATGCTTAAATTTAATATATCAGATAATATTTTTACATTATCAAGATTCATATCAAAATTAGCACCAGTCGCATTTATTATATCTTCATATATTTTTAAAAATTTTTTAAAGCTTAGCATCAACCTTGTCAATTTAACGTCAACATCATGTCTTAACTCATGAGTTACTACAGGTACATTACAGTCATACCAAGGATTATTTGAATAATCTCCGCTCTTCTTTCCAATTGTTTTTGTATATTCATTAATTAAATATTTATATTTGTTGAATTTTTCTGTGTCTGTATCTTCAATATCATCCACAGAAAATACAACATCATCGATATTTTCTAGTTTTGCAAGTTTTCCATTTACTTCATATATGCTTATATTTAATGGTAAACATTTAATATGTAGTTCTTCTTGATATTCATTTAATTTTCTTCGTTTTTCTTCTAACTCAGAAAGTTTATATAATATTTCATCTTGAACTTTCATTTTTGGTATATTTAAAGTCTTTTCAAGTTGCCCTAAAATATCTTTTTTATTTTCTTTATGACTGTGCAAAGTTAAGCAAAAATCATCTAGTGTAGTTTCATCGAGCCTCTTTTTTACAACTTCAAGTGCTGCCATTTTTTCTGAAACAAATAAAACTTTTTTACCATCTGACATTGCTTCAGCTATTATATTTGTAATAGTTTGACTTTTTCCAGTTCCAGGAGGGCCTTGTAATACAAAGCTAATTCCCTTTTTTGACAATAAAATAGCATCTTGCTGGCTTGAGTCAGCATCTACAACTTGAAATGTTTCAATTGGCCTTATATTTTTATCATGATTAAAGTTATTAAGTTCATGTGGTACTTGAAGCACTTCGCTTGTGTTACCAGTCAATGATTTTATAATAGGGTTAGAAACTATTTTATCTTTATTTTTATCTAAATCCTCATACATATTTATTTTAAGAAATGACAATAAAGCTAAATGTACTTCTTCATTTAATTGCCAATCATTACGTTTTGCTATCTCGGCCATTTTAGCAATATATGATTTAATGTTATCTTCATGTTCATTAAACTCAGGTAGAATTATCCCAAAATCATTTTCAAATTTAAAGCATAAGCTTGGATTTAAAATTATTTCATCATCAAGTAAATTTAATACATATGGTTCATTTATAGTTTCTATTTTCAAGCTTACAGGTACAAGAATAATAGGAGAAGAAATAATTTCAGAGTTATCAATTTCCTTCCATTTCAACATACCAAAAGTGAGGTACAATGTGTTTATGCCTTGTTCTTCTATGGAGGTTTTAGCTTTTGCTCTCAATGATTTTAAAGTTCTTTGCTGTTCACTAAGTGTTTGATTTGTTTCAATATCACCATTAACAACTGAAATACTTTGTTCTTCTCCATTTTCATCAAATATTGTTTTTGAGGGAGATGAAAATTTCAAACTTTTTTCTTCATTGACAAGCAAATTAAATAAATCACCTAAATTCGGTGATTTTATTGCAATACTCGATCTTTTAGTTTCTTTAAAATTTATTAATCTATTTCTTTTACCAAGGTCTAAAAGACGCTTTTTCCATAGTTCAATTTTCAAGTCTAAATTTTGCATAGTAAAACCCCTTTTTTTATTAAACATAATATATATAATACCATAATAACTAAAAAATTCAACTCTAAATATATAAGAACCCCACCCATCAACGCAATCAAAGATTGCTGATTGTCCCGGGAACCTTGTTGTATTCACAATAAAAATTTCATTTCAACTTGTGAAATGAAATTTTTATATGTATTAATTTTAATTTTATTAGAATTTTACATACATTTCTTTTTTAGCTCCACATACAGGACACCTGTCAGGTGCTTCATCAAGAATTGTATGCCCGCATACTGGACAAATATATACAGAATTTAGTTCAATATCTTTACCTTCTCTAGCAGCATTTTGTGCTTGTTGAAATAAATCAACATGTATTTTTTCTGCTTCTAATGCAAAATGAAATGATCTTTCAGCACCTTTTTCTTTTTGAAACTGTGCTGTATTTAAATATACAGGATACATTTGTTCAACTTCATGTAACTCTCCATTTATTGCACCTTGCAAATTATCAACTGTTTTACCAGTTCCAAAAACACCACCTGCTGTAACTGTTGCATCTTGAGTGCTGCCATCAATTTCATTAAAATGATTGTTTGCATGAACTCTTTCAGCATGTGATATAGCTTCAAATAGTTTAGCTATATTTTTAAATCCTTCTTTTTCAGCCATAGTTCCCCATGTTAAATATCTCATGTGAGCTAGACTCTCCCCACCATATGCAGAATGAAGAAAATCGCTTGTCATTGCATTTTTTACTGCCATTTTAATTCCTCCTAAATATTTTAATATGTTAATACTAATATAGTATTTAGTATTGACTTTTTAAATGATTTATATGAATTCAGATATTAATTTTTTAACAATTTCCACATCTGTTTTATTATCAAGAAGTGGTATTCCTTGTGATAAAACTTTGTTTTTTTGATGAAAAGTTGGTTTTATTTCTTTATATATTACTCCAATTGGTATTTGATTATCAAATTCCATAGATTTTTGTAAAGCTAATATTTTATTTGATGAATCATAATCTTCCTCTAAATGATAAACTCTACTTTTATAATATGAAAATGTATTTACTTTATTAAAACTAACACAAGGTTGTAAAATATCTACAATTGCATAGCCTTCATATAAAATCGCTTGTTTCATAATATTTATTAGATGCTCTGTATCGCCACTGAAAGCTCTTGCTACAAATCCTGCTCCTGAAGCAATTGCCATAAGAATTGGATTTAAAGGAGTATTGCTACTACCATTAGTTTGAACTTCTGTAACTTGCCCTTCACATGTTGTTGGAGAAGCTTGACCTTTTGTAAGCCCATATATTTGATTGTCATTTACGAAATGAGTAATGTCTACATTTCTTCTGATGTTATGTATAAAATGATTACCACCTTCTCCATAAGAATCGCCATCTCCTGTGTTTACAATAACAGTTAATTTTTCATTTGCAATTTTAGCTGCAACTGCTGCTGGTAATGATCTTCCATGTAAGCCGCAAAAACTATTTGCGCTTATATATTGTGGTGTTTTAGCTGCTTGCCCAATTCCAGCTACCATTAACACTTCATGAGGGGCCTTTCCTAACTCTTCCAAAGCAGTTTTTAAACATTTTAAAATACTATGATTTCCACAACCAGGACACCAAGCAGTTTCATAAGTATTGAAAGTATTCATATTAATGGCCCCCTTTCAAAATCTCTGCTACAATTTCTTCGCCGGATATTTGACGTCCATCATATTTTAATATGCTTCTACTACATTTTATACCCGTTTTTTCACGAATTAAACTTGCAAGTTGACCTGTAGCATTTTGTTCTACGTTAATAATATTTTTAGCATGAGCTGCTTTCTCTTCTAATAATTTGCTTGGTAAAGGATATATATCACCAAAAACTAATGCGCCATATTTCATATTTTCATTTTCATTAAGAGTTTTTATTGCTTCAGAAATAGGTCCATAAGTTGAACCCCATCCAACAAGCAATGTATCAAAATTAATTTGCCCTAAAAATTCAGGTTCTTGAAGTTCTTCTTCTAATTTTTCAAGTTTTTTCATACGTTTATCGACCATTTGTGTACGCATTTTGGCTGACTCAGTAATCCATCCTCTTTCATCATGTTCATCGCTGTCAATTCCAACTAAATTTTTAGATTTTCCTGGCAATAGTCTTGGAGAAATGCCATCTTCGACAAAGCGATATCTTAAATATTCATCTTCTTTGTCATAATTCTTTTCAGGTTCTGTCATATTTATATTGCTCACATCATAAGGTTTAACTGACGATGTTGCATCACCCAAATATTGATCACTTAAAATTATAACAGGTATTTGATATTTTTCTGCTAAATTAAAAGCTCTAATTGTTTGATAAAATGAATCTTCGTGATTTCTCAAAGCAATTACCATTCTTGGAAATTCACCTTGTGATGCAGAAATTACAAATTTCAAATCTGCTTGTTCTGTTCTAGTTGGTAATCCTGTTGCTGGTCCCGGCCTTTGAACGTCAACTACAACAATAGGGATTTCAGCAATACCAGATAAACCCAATGCTTCTACCATTAAACAAAACCCACCGCCTGAAGTTCCAGTCATTGAACGTGCACCAGTATAAGAAGCACCTATCGCCATGTTAATAGCAGCAATTTCATCTTCAGCTTGTTCTACTACTATGTCAGCTTCATTACTTTTCGAAGCTAAATATTCCATGATAGACGTAGATGGTGACATGGGGTATGCTGAATAAAATTTAAGTTCGGAAGCAATTGCTCCTAGCCCTAAAGCTTTGCTTCCAGTCAAAATCATCCAATCACTAAAATTTCCTATCATGTGTTCAAATTTTTTTTCAACACTTTCATAACCAATGTTTATTGCTTTTATGTTAAGTTCTAAATATTGTTCTTTAATGGATGTTATTAGTACATCTTCTATGTTATTCAAACTTTCACCAAAAATTTTTAAAATAGCTCCGACAGCTATACTTCCAGAAACATTTTTATTTCCAAGTTCTTTAGCAACTTTATCCATATTTAATTTAATCATTTGAGGTAATTCAATTGATAAACTGCTATCACAAAGTATGAAACCATTTTCCTTTAGTTTGTACTTATGCAACAATGCTGTTTCATCATTTAATGCTATAATTCCATCTAAATTGTCACTGTGAGAAGTAATAATTTCATTACCAAAACGAAGTAGTGAAAAATTATGTCCTCCGCGTATACGCGACATAAAGTCCCTAGTGGTATAAACAAAGTAACCTGATTTTTTAAGCAGTTTTTCTAAAATAGCTACTGTTGTATCGATACCTTGCCCAGCTGCTCCACCAATTAATATATTGTACATAAAACCCCTCCTTTGCTAAATTATTCTATAATTATAGCACAATTTTACATTTTATTCAAGAAATATGACTTTATGCTAATAATTACTTAAATTAGAACTTTAAAAATTTAATAAGAACCCCACCCATCAACGCAATCAAAGATTGCTGATTGTCCCGGGAACCTTGTTGTATTCACAATAAAAAAAACACATTAAGAAGTCTCAATGTGTTTTCAATAATATTACTTTTTTAATCTTCAACTAAAATTGCATCTGTCGGACATTCTTCTTGTGATTCTACAGCACAAGTTTCACAATCAGCAGGTACTTCATCTACTTTTACAACTGATATGCTTTCATCGTCTAATTCAAACACATCTGGGCAAAGTGTTTCACACAAACCACAACTAATACATTTGTCTCTATCTACATATGCTTTCATTAAAAAAATCCTCCTAATTCATAGAACTATTATTTTTATTTTATTTACTATGTAGTATTATTGCATTTAATTGATAAATTTATACATATATTCCAAATTGAATTTTAATTTTGATGTTTATAAATATTATAAACTCCTTTTGTTGCTGAAATGTCACCTTCAATTAGAATGTAGTTATTTATATTTTTATCAATTTCATTTTTATAAGTAGAAAGTACAATACTGCTGTTATTAAAAACTCCGCCTTTGATTCCAATTATAATTTCACCATCTAAGTTCTTTTTTTTGTAAGCAGCTACTGTTGATTCTGCTAAATATTTCCCTGCATTTTCTAGCAGAAAAATAGAATCCATATCACCTTGTTTTGAAAGTTCAACTATTGTTGGAAACAATGATGCAATTGCATTTTTTTGGTTACTGTAAATGTAGTCCATTATAACAGAACGAGAACTTCCACCAATTTTTTCAAGCAATGTATTGCTTAAATTGTCAAAAGGAATGTTACGATCAAACTTGTATATGATTTTTTTAAATGCTTCAATAACAGTGTGATATCCGCTTCCTTCATCACCTAATATATGGCTCCATCCGCCTACCATTTCACCTCTGCCATCCTTTTGAACAAAGCAAGATGAACCAGTCCCTGCTACTGCAAGTATTCCATCTTTATTACCTAAATATGCTTTGCAAGTCATCTCGGCATCATTTAACACTATAGAATTTATATCAAATGTTTCTTTGATATAGTTTTTAATTTTTTCAACATAATTTCCAGTTTCGACAGCAGCCATTCCTATTCCAATTAAAATGCATTTACGATTACCAAGCTCATTAATACAAGAATTTATTAATGAGCTAACATTGAAAATAGTTTCATTGAGGTTTACAGCAGGATTACCAAATCCTCCAATACTTTTGTAAATAGGATTACAGTTCAAATCATAAGCAATTATTTCAGACTTTGTTCCACCTGAATCTATTCCAATTAAATATTCCATAGATACCTCATAATATTATTTTTATTAAAGTTCTAACTCATTAAGCGTATCTCTTAACTTTTTTATTTCATCTAAAGTAAATGTAACACCTTTAGCCATCTTTTCATGTTCAGGTGACCATTCTCTTATATCATATTTTGGATCTCTGTCATTCCAGCTAACTAAGTTTAATTCTTTGGACCAACCTTTTGCTGATTCTGAAAGTTGTACTATTTCTTTAACAATTTCAAACTTTAACTCTGCCATTTTTACTCCTTTATTTATATTAATCTTTGCATAAATATTATATCATTTTTATAGATAATATTAGACTTTGACGAGAAAATCTATTGTTATTTAATTACAGTCATTCCACCCATATATGGTTGCAAAGCAACTGGTATATTTACTGTCCCATCTTCATTTAAATTGTTTTCTAAAAATGCAATAAGCATTCTGGGAGGAGCTACTACAGTATTATTAAGAGTGTGTGCAAAATATTTGCTATCTTCTCCAGCTACACGTATTTTTAAACGGCGTGCTTGAGCATCGCCTAAATTAGAACAGCTGCCTACTTCAAAATATTTTTGTTGTCTAGGAGACCAAGCCTCAACATCAATAGATTTTACTTTTAAATCAGCTAAATCTCCAGAACAGCACTCTAAAGTTCTAACTGGAATATCTAAAGTACGGAACATATCTACAGTGTTTTGCCAAAGTTTTTCAAACCACATTTTGCTTTCTTCAGGCTTACATACAACAATCATTTCTTGTTTTTCAAATTGATGAATTCTGTATACTCCTCTTTCTTCAATACCATGAGCTCCTTTTTCTTTTCTAAAACAAGGAGAATAACTAGTTAATGTTTGAGGTAAAGAAGATTCTGGCAATATTGTGTCGATGAATTTACCAATCATGGAGTGCTCGCTAGTTCCAATTAGGTACAAATCCTCACCTTCTATTTTGTACATCATAGCATCCATTTCAGTAAAGCTCATTACACCAGTTACTACTTCACTACGAATCATAAAAGGTGGTATACAATATGTGAATCCTCTATTAATCATAAAATCTCTAGCATAAGATATAACAGCAGAATGCAATCTAGCAATATCACCCATTAAATAATAAAATCCGTTTCCAGCTACTTTTCTAGCGCTGTCCAAATCTATTCCATTAAATTTATCCATAATTTCAGTGTGATAAGGAACTTCAAAGTCTGGAACCACAGGTTCGCCGTATCTTTGAACTTCAACATTTTCACTATCATCCTTACCTATTGGAACACTCGGATCAATAATATTTGGAATTGTCATCATAATTGTTTTTATTTTTGTATCCAATTCATTTTCTTTTGCTTCTAAAGCAGATAACATTTCAGAATCTTCTAACACTTTTTTCTTCAATTCTTCTGCTTCATCTTTTTTACCTTTGGCCATTAAGCCACCGATTTCTTTAGAAATCTTATTTCTATCTGCTCTTAATGCATCTGCCTTTTGTTTTGATTCCCTGCTTTCAATATCTGAAGCTATTACTTCATCAACTAATGATAATTTTTTATCCTGAAATTTCTTTTTAATATTTTCTTTAACTATTTCAGGATTTTCTCTAACAAATTTTAAATCTAACATATACCCTCCAAATTTTTTTATAAATTTTTATATTTTTTATAATTAAAAACAAAAAAAACTTCCATCACATAAAAATATGGGACGAAAGATTCCGTGTTGCCACCCAAATTGCTAACTAATCAATAGCTAGCCTCTCGAAAGTACTATAAAGGTTACTAACCTTCGATTCATCACCGATAGCTCCAAAAGTGGAAAGATTTAATCATTCGCCGATTCACACCAACCATCGGCTCTCTGTAGAATTACATAAATCGTAGCTTTTATCAACACTAATTATATTTTACACATTTTTACTTATTATATACCTAATTAAGTAATTTGCCAAGATATATAATTAAATATTTATTATTAAATTTACTTTTATACAATCATTTTCCAACTTGATAAAGCTAACCAGTTTTGCATTTTTTCATAATTTGGTATAATTTTACCAACCAATCGCCAAAATGATCGATCGTGATTTAAATGAACCATGTGACACATTTCATGAACAACAACATAGTCAATAACATCAAGAGGAGCCATTGCTAGTTTCCAATTAAATGTAAGCTGCATCTTTGAATCACAAGAACCCCAATTGCTTTTATTGTCAGAAATTCGTATGGAACGTGGTTTTGTTTTAAAGTTTTTTTGATTAATTTGAATGCGCTTTTCAACCAATAATTTACATTGCTGATAATAAAACCTTTTTAATGCTTGTTTTATTCTTTCATCTTCATGTTGTTTCACATGCACATTTAAAACTTCCTCTGTAAATTCAACATAGTCTTGTTTAATTTCAATATTTGGAAAAACGTGAATAGGATAGGCATCTCCTAGATACAGAAAATTTTCACCATGCTCATAATTCTTTGATTTTTGCTCACCTGTTTTTTCCTTCATTTCATTTGAACTTTTTAAAACCCAATCCCATTTATCTTCTAAAAATTGAAGCACATTTTTTTCAGCTGTATCTTTAGGAACCCTTATTTCAACATTCCCATAGAGATCCACATAAATTCCCATGGTTTTACGTTTTTTATATACTAAATTAAAAGCAATAGTTTCCCCCAAAAAATTGTGTATCATATAATCACCTAATATCTTTCCTTAATCTTTTTAATAATCTCTTTCTATATCCAAAAATATTTCTACGATAATAGGATCAAACTGTTTCCCTGAATTTTCCTCAATTTCTTTTATAGAATCTTCCTTAGATATACCTTTCCTGTATACACGATCTTCTGTCATAGCATCATATGTATCAACAACTGCTAAAATACGAGAAAAAAGTGGTATATCTTCTCTTGAAAGACCTTTAGGATAACCCCTGCCATCCCATCTTTCATGATGAGTTAATATATATTCCGCAATAGGTTTTAATTCTGTAGTTGACATGGCAATTCTATACCCGATTTCAGGATGACGCTTCATAATTTCCCATTCTTCAGAGCTTAGTTTACCAGGTTTATTTAAAATACTGTTGTCAATTCCTATTTTTCCAATATCATGAAGCATTGCAAACAATCCAAGTTCATCAATATTTTCCTGTGAAAGATTCATTTTTTGTCCAATCCTCTTTGAAATAACCGCAAGCCGTTTTGCATGTTCTTCTGTTTCTTGGCTTCTTTCATACATAGTTGCCATTATTGAAGAAAGGATGGAGCTGTGATAGCTCTTATTTTCAAACAGTTTACGTTTATACATATATTCTCTCGCTTCTTTATCTATAACTTGAATGTCTACATATTCAGCAAGTTTTATTGCATATCCAATTGTTAAGTTTATACATTTTGATTTATCTTCTATTAAATTGTTATATTGCTCACATGACCTTTCTATATTCCCTATTATTTCACTTAATTCGTCTTTATTTGTATTAGGCAAAAGTATGCTAAATTCATCTCCTCCAGTTCTAGATATAATATCACTTTCCCTGCAACAGTTTTTAATAATGTTAGCAGTTTCTATGATTATTTTGTCTCCTTCAGAATGTCCAAAGGCATCATTAATTAAACGAACTCCATTGATATCTCCAATAATAATGCATAAAGGAAGAGAACTTTCCTTGTCTAATTTCAATTTTTGCTCTTCATAGTAATTATGGTTATAAAGACCCGTCATAAGATCATGATTACTTATATATTCTATTTCAAAAAGGCTCTGCTTTTTTTCAGTAATATCAATAATAATCCCTTCGATGACTTCTACTTCGCTATTTAAATTGTATATTATTTGCCCAACCTCGAACACCCATTTTCTTTGACCTTCAGCTGTTATTATCTCATATTCATATTTAAATTGATATTTTAAATCTTTTACACGTTTCCACTCGTTCCACAAAATTCCTTGATATTCCGGTGCAATGAGTTGATTATATGATACATCTTTATTGTGTAAAAGGCTATGAGGTTTATAACCTGTTAAATCAAAGCATCCTTTTGAAACAAACTGCATTGTCCATTCTCTGTTATAACTGCAGCGATAAGCCATTCCAGGTAGATTATCAAGTAAAACGGACCTGCTTCGTTCACTTTCATACAAAGCTTTTTCCATACTCTTACGTTCAGAAATATTTTCTATCAAGCACATGTACATAGGATTTCCTGTGTTATCTAAAAGTAGTGGAGCCATTTTCATATGGACCCAAACTAATGAGCCATCAGGTTTAAAATACCTCTTTTCCATATTATAGCCATCAATTTCACCAGCAATTAATTTCTGATAATTATCCAAATCTTCAGCTATGTCATCTGGATGCGTAATATCCATCCAAGCAATATTTACTAATTCCTCCTTTGTTCTACCTGTTATCTTTTCAAACATAGGGTTTATACTTGACCGTTCGTCGTCAATTGATTCTAAATATTTATCATTATATCCAATTGCTATACCAATTGGAACTTGATTGAATATAGCTTTAAATTGCATTTCACTTAATTTTAATTTTGCATCTATTTCTTGGAGTTTTTGCTTTTCTTCTTTTAACTCATTATTTCTCATAAAAACTATATAAAAGGCTATAATTAACAAAAGTATACATAAAATAATCATACTTGATTCAACAGTATGTGAAATTGCATGGTCATTCCATGTTTCTACAGGATAATCAACTCCAAAAACAGCTATTGTTTCACCTGTTACTATATCTTTCATTGGAACAAGCACACTAATCCATGTACCCCAGTGGTCAGAAATAGGTTTTGATATCAATGGTTGTCCATTTTGAAATGGGAGATATGTATCTTCATTGGCTTCTGTATACTCTATACCAGGTGGAGAATAATGTTCTGAATTAGAAGGTTCTGAATCAGCTACAAAATAAATCTTTTCATCCCTTTGGATATAAATATATGCAAATTTTATTTCATTATGAAGTGCTACAAGATTCATAAGGCTGTTTTTAATTTCTTTGTATTCTAAAAGTTCTAAGTCACTTTCATTTAAATTTAATTTAGCTATATTAGACTTTTGAAAACCCACTTCAACTGCTAAAGCGAACTTTACTGCTTCTTCTTTTGTTTTATTAATATTATTATTCCAAATGTTTACAACATATACAACTTCAATATAAATAAAAAGCAAAACCAATATTACATATACAGGTTTAATTATCATACATTTCTTTTGCTGATTTTTATTTTTGTATTTGAAACCCATCCTTACCTCTTTGTGTTTATCTTTATGATAAATATTAATAAATTATAAATAATCTCCTGCAAATTTCACAGATTTTATTATCATAAATAAAATTTTATTCTATATAAATATTATAGCAAAAATTAATAGTGCATACAATAAAAAATTATTTTTGTATGCACTATATTATAGTAAATATTATTAAACTACCATCATATGTTCATTTTATTAAATTGAGATATAATTCATGACTCATCATGCTAGCCATTTTTAACGCTTGTTCTTCTATTATTTCATACAATGCGATATCTATTTATTTTGTAGTAATTATTAAATTTTCATTTTCAATTTTTCTTCAGCAAATTTTATATTTTCTAAAACTCTATATTTAACAATCTTGCTTATTAATTCATAAGGCATTGGCTCTTTTATAGGAAAATGTATAGAACCTTTTGTTCCTTTATATTCCGATAATTCACTTCTAAAAGCATCAATTCCACTAGGTGCTGGGTAAAAACCTATATGATTTTTGCAAACAGCAAAATGTACTAAATTTCCATGGAATACAAAAGTAGGCATTTGCCAACTCATCTTTTCTTCTGCATCAGGTGCAGCATCTTTAATAACTTTTTTTAAAGTTATAAGTTTTTCCTGAATTTCCGGAGTATATTGTGAAATATAATCATCAATTGTATTAAAAGTTTTTTTATTTTCTCCCATAAGTTCTCCTTTTAATAGTATTATAAAACCGACAACTGTTAATATATATCTGTTAAATTAATCCTTCTGCCATGTTCACCAATTCTTCCGCCATTTGTGACAATGCTTGTGTAGAAGCGCTTACTTCTTCAGTTGAAGCTGCTAGCTGGCTTAATATTTGCGACAGTTCTTGACTTTGCTTGCTTACTTTTTCATTTTCTAATTTAAGATTTTCCAACAAATCACTAATTTGAGTGGTTGCATTTATACTGTTTTCAGATAAAACACCCATTTCATTTGCTACTACTTTAAAACTTCTTCCTGCTTCTCCTGCTCTTGCTGATTCTATTGAAGCATTAAGACCTAAAAGCTTAGTTTGCAGTGCTATATTATTAACTGTGTCTACAATTTTATCTGTTTCATTTACAGACTGCAAATTAACTTCAGATACTTTTTCCATTTGAAAACCTAATCCAGCTACTTTTTCTAATCCTAAAGCATTTTCTTCCATAGCAGAAGTAATTTGTTCTATCGTAGAAGTTAAATTTTGGGCCATTTGTACTAAATTTTCTTTAGCTTCAGTTGATTCAGCAACTATAATCGAGCCTATCAAAGCACCATTATCATCAAACAATGGAATAGCTCTTCCTATATATGGAACACCGTAAACTTCTCTTGGAACTAATCTTATGGCAGCTCGTCTTGAAGATAGAGCTTCCAATGCTACTGAGCCAGCTTTTAGTTTATCTCCTTTTAATAAATTTAGGTTTATTGTTTTACCAGGTCTAGCTGCAATAATTTTTTCAGTATCACTAATTGCTATGTTGAAGTCTGCAGTGACAAGTTTTTGAAAAGTGCCAAAAAAATCCCCTAAAATAGCTAAATGTTCTTTTTTCATTATTCCCCCTAAGTAATTAATTTTAGTATTTTTATAAAAATGTAATAAGTAAAAAAATTTTTACTTATTTGTATTAATATGAAAAATTAAAAATCAAAGTTAATAATTGCTACTTATTTTTAATTCTTTACAAATAACATTTTAGTATATAACAGATAAAAAAGCAAGATATTCGACAATTTAGTTGATATTTTTTCGCCAATTTAACATAAATTAATTAGCAATACATTAATATAAAAAAAGACAAAGAGCGTACTCTTTATCTTTAATTTTATGTAAAATATTTTTACTTATATTTTTTCTAATGCTTGTTCAATATCTTCTATTATATCTACGATATTTTCAATACCTACAGAAAGTCTTACTAATCCTGGAGTTATTCCAGCTGCAGCTAACTGGCTGTCTGTGAGTTGTCTATGAGTTGAACTAGCCGGATGAAGTACGCATGTACGAATATCCGCAACATGTACTTCATTGGAAGCTAACTTTAAAGAATCCATAAATTTTATCGCATTTTCTCTACTTCCCTTAATTGAAAACGAAATAACACCGCTACTTCCTAATGGTACATATTTTTTAGCAAGTTCATGATATTTATCTTCCTTTAAGGTTGGATAGTTAACAAATTCTATTTTATCTGATTTGATTAAATATTCAGCAACTTTTTCAGCATTTCTACAGTGTCTTTCCATTCTTACAACAAGTGTTTCTAATCCTAAATTCAAAAGGAATGCAGCATTAGCTGATGGATATGCTCCGATATCTCTCATCATCTGCACTCTTGCTTTTGCTATATATGCAGCTTTTCCAAATGACTCAGTATAAATTACGCCGTGATAAGATTCATCTGGCTCTGTAAATTCAGGAAATTTACCATTTGCCCAATTAAAGTTTCCACTGTCAACAATCACACCGCCAATTTGAACAGCGTGACCATCCATATATTTTGTAGTTGAATGAATAACTATATCTGCTCCAAATTCAAAAGGCTTGCAAAGATATGGAGTTGCAAATGTATTATCAACAAAAAGCGGCACATTATTTTCATGTGCAATTTTCGCAAATCTTTCAATATCAAATATTGAAAGTGCTGGATTTGCAATAGTTTCACCAAATATTAATTTAGTATTTTCTTTAAATTCTTTTTGTATTTCCTCATCTGATGCTTCTTGATTAACAAATGTACATTCAATACCAAATCTTTTTAATGTTACAGCAAATAGATTTATAGTTCCGCCATAAATAGTCGATGCACTAATAAAGTGATCTCCTGCTTTCAAAATATTTATAAGACTTATTAAAGAAGCAGCTTGTCCAGAAGTAGTACATAATGCCCCTACTCCTCCCTCCATTGCAGCAATTTTTCCTTCAACTGCAGCAACTGTAGGGTTTGAAATACGTGAGTACATGTGACCATCAGCAGTCAGGTCAAATAATTTTCCTATATGTTCCGTAGAATCATAAGTATATGTTGTGCTTTGATAAATTGGAAGTGCTCTAGGTTCACCATTTTTAGGATGATATCCTTCATGAAGACATTGCGTTTCAATTTTCATTTTATTCCTCCATAATTTCTATAATAAAAATTCTAATTTGTTGATTATTATCAATAATTGATTATATCATAAAGCAAGACGTAAGTCTTGCAACATAACGATTCAATAAAAATACTGAAAACAAAGACGTCAGTCTTTTTTTTAGTATTTTTATTATATCATGGTTTTTAGATCACATCAATATTTAAACTAATAGTTCAATAAAAAAAAGAAATGTCTTCGAAGAAAACATCTTTTTTATAATATTTTAATATTTAAATTAACATAATTATGTTAAATTTCTTTTATTGTGAATACAACAAGGTTCCCGGGACCCATCAGCAATCTTTGATTGCGTTGATGGGTGGGGTTCTTATTATGTTCTCGTCACTTAATAAATTATTGTTATCAAATAAATTATTTTCTGATTCAATATTCGTTGCAATAGTTGATTCATGATATTCATCTAATTTTTTCATTTCAATTATAATAAATATTCCAGTTAATAATGCTGAAACAATATCAGATAAAGGTCCTGCAGATATTACTCCTTCTAATCCAAAAAACCTTGGTAAAATTATTAAAGCAGGAATTAATATCAAGACCTGTCTTGATAGTCCAAGCAATGCTGAATGTTTTGGTTTCCCAACAGCTTGAAAATAAGTTGATGATACAATTTGAAATCCAACAAAAGGCAAAAACATCATAAACCTTTTAATAGCCATAGTTCCAAAGGCAATAAGCTCTTTATCATTATTGTTAAACAAAGAAACTAATTGTTCAGGGAACAGTCTTGTAGCAATCCATCCAAGTACAACTATTAATGTTGCATAAATAACTGCTAATTTATATGCTTCTTTTACCCTATCATATTTATGAGCACCATAATTATAACCAATAATAGGCTGAACTCCTTGTGTGATACCAAAAATAGGCATAATCATTAACGTTATGATACTATTTACAACACCCATGCCAGAAATGGCGATATCTCCTCCATAATTAACTAAGCTAGTATTCATAATAAAATTTTGTACGCTTGCTGCAAGTTGCATTGCAAATGGTGCAGCTCCTATAGCTAATATTCCGCTAACTATTGTTGGATTTAGCTTTAGATTCTTACTATGGATTTTCAACAAACTTTTGCCTTTAAAGAAATACCAAAATACCCATATTGCAGACACAATTTGAGATAAAACGGTAGCTATTGCAGCTCCTTTCATTCCCCAATGGAAAACAAAAATAAAAACTGGATCTAAAACAGTATTTATTAATGCACCTATTAACATTGTATACATTGCTATTTTAGGATTTCCTTCTGATCTTATAAAATTATTAATACCCATTCCAGCTGATTGGAATACTCCACCAATTAAAATAATCTGTAAATAATCCCTTGCATATGGTAATATTTGCTCACTTGCTCCTAAAAGTTTAAGTAAAGGGTCTAATGTTATTAATCCTATTACGCTTAATGTCAATGAAGTAATTATTAATAAACTGATTGCATTACCAAAAATTACTTCTGCATCTTCTTTTTTATTTTGACCTAATCTTATCGATACTAATGTGTTAGCACCTATACCTATTAAAACAGAAAAAGCCATCATAATCAGCATAACAGGAAAAGAAATTGTTATACCTGCAATACCTAAAGACCCAACACCGTGTCCTATATAAATCCTATCTACTACATTATATAGTGCATTCACTAACATACCGACTATTGCAGGTATGGAAAATTTTATTAATAACTTTGATACTTTTAATTCTCCTAATTGTTTTGAACTATCCATTAATTCACTCCTTTATATTTTATTATTTGATTTAGCATAATATAATTAATTTCATTTCTTTAAGTTATCTTCAACGCGCAATAAATAATTCTTAAATGCAGTACTTTCTTCTTCTGTGAAACCTTTGAGCATAGTATTGCAACTTTCAGAATATAAATATTCTAACTCTTCTAGTTTATTTACAGCTTTGTCAGTAACTCTTATGAGATAAGATCTTTTATCGTCAGGATTATTAAATCGTTCAACCCATCCTTGTGATACCAATCTATCAATAATACCCGATGTGGTTGGTCTATCGCATTCTACACTAGTTGCTATAGCACAAGGAGATAATCCTAAATCATTTGTATTTTTTTGGTGCCAATATATCACTTTTAATACAGCAAATTGTCCAGATGTAATTCCTATAACATTTAATCTATTAGAAAAATCATTTTTGGTTAACATTGCAACTTTATATAAAATAAATCCAATTTCCTTATCTTTTAACATTTCTCCTCCTCAAAGTAGTTAGTACACTAATCAAATATAATATAGTTAGTATACTAACTACTTGGTAAAAAGTCAATGCTAAATAAATATAAACTAAAAAACTATGCATCGCATAGTTTTTTAGTTTATATTTATTTATTTTTTCTTTATACTATTTAATTCATCAATTGTAACAAGTTGATAACCCCTACTTTTTAGCTCAGGAACTATTATTTTTACAGCTTCAGCAGTACTTTCATATATATCATGCATCAAAATGATATCACCATCTTTAACATTTTCAAGAATATTATTGCATATTATTTCAGTATTTCTGTTTTCCCAATCACGTGCATCAAGAGTCCAAAGTACAACCGACATATATAGCTTTTTTCTTAACCCATCATTTACATAACCATAAGGAGGTCTCATTATTGTTGGAGTATAATCTCCAGATTCTATAATTATATTTTGAGTGCTATCTAATTCATTACTTAATTCTTCATCTGATAATATAGTAAGGTTTTTGTGATTGTAAGTATGATTTCCAATTTGATTTCCTTCTTTAATCATACGATTTAAAAGTTCTTTATTTTTTTCAACTTCTGTTCCTAAAACGAAAAATGTTCCTAAACTATAATTATCTTTTAATACATCAAGAATTTCAGGAGTATATTTTTCAGATGGACCATCATCAAAAGTTAATGCTACCATTGGTTTATTAGGATCAATTTTTCTTTCTTCCAGATCAATTTGACTATTAGTTTCACCATATACTTGAAATTGCATAGTAAAAAGTAATATTATCATCATTGAATAAACTATTATTTTCTTTTTCAATATAATTCTCCTTTAATTTTTTATTATTTTTTATATATACAACTATATATAATTTGTTTATACTATTAATATATACGTATTATATGTCTAAAATATATATATATCTATACTATGTTTTAGGGTTTTATGGCAAATATATCTTAAAAATTACAGCATTATGAAAATTATTCGCAGCAAAATTTTATATATAATAATGAAAGATTCTACATATAATCGCTACATGAAAAAAGCACAATATATAAGATTTGTCATTTTTATATTGTGCTTTTTCTATGTAATTTTTTAATATTTCTTTATGTCAACAATCATATTATTCTACTAATTCTGCTGTTTCTGCATTTTTACGTACACTATCAATTCCATTGTTGCAACTGTCTAAAGTTTTATACCCCTCAGAAGTAGCAATAATTTCACCATTACGTGCCTTTAGACGGAATCTGTATTCTCCAGATTTATCTAAATAAATTTCAAATTTAGGGTTTATAACTGTTTGGAAACCTTCAACTGTCTGATCTTCTAAATTAGCTATAGTTGAATTTTTACGCACACTTTCTATCCCTTTTAAACAAGAAGCTTTTGAAGAATAAACCTCTGAAGATGCAATAACTTGTCCATTACTAGCCTTTAAATCAAATTTAATACCAGAATTTACTTCTCTTACTACAAATTTACCCATAATGTGCTCCTTTCAAATAATTATTTAAAATCTATTTTAATTATACTTATTTAGACAAAAAATGTCAACATTTTCATTTTGTTCTATTAATAATATAATATTAGCTTTTCAATAAATAGCATTTTGAACCCACTTTAAAATATCTTCATAAACTTTATTTCTATTTATTTCGTTAAGTACTTCATGCCTAGCACCTTCATAAAGTTTCATTGAAACTTTATTCATACCTAATTTCTTAAAGCTGTCATAAACTTTTACAGCTGCTTTACCAAAATCTCCTACTGGATCTTCTTCTCCAGATAAAATTAATATTGGTAAATCTCTTATCATATGTTTTAAGTTTTCTTTTTTATATAAATATAAAATTCCTTTGAACATATTATAGAATGCATTAAGTGTAAATACAAAATTTATCCTTTGATCATTTACATAGGCATCGACAATTTTTTCATCTCTACTTAGCCAATCACAAGAAGTTCTACTTGGTTCAAATTTCTTATTGTTGTTTCCTATAGCTAAATTATTTACAAATTTACTTCTATATCTCCAACCTTTAAAAATTGCCATTAGACTAGTAATTAATTGCCCTGCTTTTACTAAAGCATAAGGTTGATAACCAGTGCCTACAATAATAGCACCTTGAACTTCTTCTGAGTAAATTGTAATAAATTGTCTTATTAAAAATGACCCCATGCTGTGACCGAGTACTAAATATGTAACATTGGGATGCTCCTTTTTCATTATTTCCATCAACTTATAGATATCTTCTAAAACTACTTGGTTACCTTTTTCTTCGCAAAAAAATCCCATATCCCATTCAGTTAAAATAGAATTTCCATGTCCTAAATGATCATTGCCTACTACGAGGTATCCTTTTTCAGCTAATACTTTTGCAAATTCATCATATCTATCAATAAATTCAAGCATACCATGGGAGATTTGTATGATTGCTATGATTTTCTTATTTTCTGGATACCATTTAATTGCGTGTATTTTAGTTTTTTTATCTGCTGAATCATAGTAAAACTCTTCTTTTTTAACCATAAATTGCTCCCTTAAAATATTTATTGTAAAAACTATTTATACAATTATACTATAATGTAATATGGAAGAACATCATTTTAATTATTATATGCACGCTCTAATATGCTATTATAATCTTCTAATTTCCTATTTGCTAAATAAAAAATGCTTCCTTCTTTATAAGTTCCATCTCCTCTGATTTCTCCTGCTTCAACTCCGCTTAATACCTCTAGCCCTTCTTCTATATTTTTGACAGCAAAAATTTGGAATTGTTCTTCTTTTACTGCATCCAAAACCTCATCTTTTAACATTAAATCATCAATGTTACTAACTGGTATGATTACACCTTGCTCTCCAGATAATCCTTTTTTATTGCATATATCAAAGAAGCCTTCAATTTTTTCATTTACACCACCAATTGGCTGGATTTCTCCCATTTGATTTACAGAACCTGTAACTGCAAAGCTTTGTTTAATAGGTACATCTGAAAGGCTTGACAATATAGCGTAAAGTTCAGCGCTTGAAGCACTATCGCCTTCTACTCCTCCATAAAGCTGCTCAAATGTAACTTGTGCAGTGAATCCTAATGGTTTTTCCTGAGCCAATTTTCCTCCAAGATATCCATTTAAAGTTAAAACACCTTTAGAATGAATATTTCCACTCATTTCTGTTTCCCTTTCTATATTTATTACTCCTTCTCTGCCCATATATGTTCTTGCAGTTATTCTTGATGGCAATCCAAAGGAATATCCGGCTGTTCCCATAACTGCTAGACCATTTACTTGTCCTACAACAGCACCTTCTAAATCAAGTAAAACTTTTTTCTTGAATATTTGTTCTTGCATTTTTTCTTCAATCATATTTGAACGATATTTTCTATCATTAATTGCCTTTTTCACATGATATGCGTCCACAAGTTCTGAACCATCATTTTGTGCTAATGACGATGATTCATAAACTATTTCACTTACAACATTAAACCTAGTTGATAATTTATTTTGATTGCCAGCAAGCCTAGAACTTAATTCAATTACTTTTCCTAAAGCTTCCTTATTGAAATGTTTTAAGTTTTCATTTTGGCAAATGGATTTAACAAATGAAACATAATGTTTAATGTTATCTTCATTCCTATCCATTTCAATATCAAAATCAACATTAACTTTAAATAATTTATTGAAATCTTCATCATTTGAAAGAAGCTGATAATATGCATAACTTCCAATTAATATTACTTTAACATCAAGTGGAATAGCTTCTGGTTTTAATGTAACAGTAGGAACATAACGGCTTTGCTCCCCAATATTTTCAACAACAGCTTCTTTATAATTTAATGCTTTTTTCAATGTTTCCCATGCAAATGGATCCATCAGCAAATCCTTTACTTGTAAAATCAAGTATCCTCCATTAGCTTTATGAATGGCTCCGGCCTTTACCATTGTAAAATCTGTCACCATGTTCATCATATGATTTTTATATTCAATTTTTCCGAAAAGGTTGTAATAATAAGGATTGCTTTCAATTACAACTGGCGAACCTTTAGTTTTTTCATTGTTCACAAACAAATTTACCTTGTACCTTGTAAAAGGATTAAGGCTTTCTTTAGAAGTAAATGTTTTAGGATCAAACATTATTTCTTCTTCATCATCTTCAATTGATTCTACTTCTTCTTGATTTGAAACTAAAGATGTTGGATTTGATATTTGAACATCTCTTTGAAAAATTACATTGTTTTCAGTAACATCTTTTAATACATTATCTAGATAATCAATTATCTTTGGAAAATTGGTATACTTTTCTTTTAATTGTTCAACCAGAGGTTCTGATGTAGCATACGCTATCTTTTTTTCTAGTTCAATACTTTGTTCTTCAGATAATTTTTGAAGAATTTCTCCTTCTCGAAGTTTTTCATCTATACTCATTGCAAGTTTGCTTCTTTTTTCATCTATAACTTCACGCTCTTTAACTGAAAGCTTATTATATTCTTCAGGTTCAAGCATTTTTTCATTAATAATTGGTATAAGTAAAATTTTTTGCCCCGCTTGTTGTACACCGAAACCAGTATCTAGTGCTAATTGTTCAATTCCTCGCAAAATAGAATTCATCTTTTCTTTTACATCTTGTATAATGGTATCTCTTTGTTGTTGAAACTCACTACTTTCAAAGGATTTAGGAATTGATACCATAAAGTTCGCAATTAATTTATCCATATCTTTTTGAAATGTTCTGCCTTGTCCAGCTTGTAAAGAAACAGCAAATGGCTTATCCCATTCATCAAAATTATTAATGTAACACCAGTCTAAAGGAGCAGGTTTTTTAGAGGCTACTTGTGAGATAACGCTTTTCGTATATGTGCTTTTACCCGTCCCTTGAGAACCTACTACAAATATATTATAACCTCTAGCACTCATGTTCAAGCCAAACTCCATTGATTGAACTGCTCTATCTTGTCCTATAACTCCACCTAATGAAGCTGCGTCCTTTGAAGAGCTGCAAAAATTCAGTTCTTCTTCAATGTTACACACTTTTCTTAACTTATCTACAGAAACCTTGTAATTATCAATATTAAACATAATTTTTCTCCTTTTATCTTCAAATTCTAATTAAATATTATGATTTTTATATACCCTTTTAAACCAGCACTTAACCAATAAAATAATAAAATATAATTAAAGCAAAATAACTTTATTTGCATATATTGAATATTATATGTAATGAAAATATGAGAAAGGTGTTAACACTATAGAATTTAAATGTATGGTGGTGATTCATTATGAGTATATCAATTCCAGGACTAACGACTGTAGTAATACCAAACGCTATAACTGTGCATTTAGGTGCACCAGATGAACCTGCAGAAAATGTAACAGTATCTTATTTAGATTATATAAAAAATGTCGCATCAAGTGAGTTGTTTCCTACTTGGCCAGAAAATGCAATTAGAGCAAATATATATGCGATTAATTCAATTGTAATGAATAGAGTTTTTACTGAGTGGTACAGGGCTCAAGGTTATAATTTTGATATAACTAACACGACTCAATACGATCAGGCATTTGTAAACAACAGAGGAATATATGATTCAGTTGCAAATATAACTGATGAAATATTTGATAATTACATTACCAGAGAAGGACAATTAGAACCACTTTACGCTCAATTTTGCGATGGACGAGTTACACAATGTGAAGGAATGTATCAGTGGGGCTCTGTAGCTTTAGCAAATCAAGGTTATACTCCATATGAAATTCTTAAATATTATTATGGAGACGACATAGCATTAGTAAAAGATGCACCAGTTGGTGAAACTTACGAAACATATCCAGGTGCTCCACTTAAACTAGGTGATTTCAGTCCATATATATTGCTTTTACAACTTTCATTAAATACAATTTCAATAAACTACCCAGCAATTCCTAAAATAACAAATCCTGATGGAAATTTTACAGCTGAAACAGAAGCAGCTGTTGAAGAATTTCAAAAGATATTTAATTTACCAACAACAGGCATAATAGATAAAGCAACATGGTACAGCATCAGAAATATTTATACTGCTGTGACCGATCTTGCAGAATTGACATCTACGGGTATATTAATAAGTGAAATACCAAAATTTACACCAACTCCAACACCAAGCGAAGTTATACCTAGAATTCAAGTAGTACAATATTTTCTCAATGTTTTGTCAGCTTATTACAATACAATTCCATCTGTTGACATTAATGGAATACTAGATTCTCCAACAAGAACAGCCATAATTGAATTTCAAAAAACAATGGGATTACCTGTTACTGGTGAAGTTGATGAGCAAACTTGGAATAGAATGTACAATAGTGTTGTTGGAATTTTAGATACATTGCCACCATCTGCAATTGCGCTGCCAAGTTTATTATATCCTGGCAATGTACTTCAATTAGGTTCAGAAGGTCCTGAAGTATATTTTATTCAACAATATTTATCTTATATAGCATCTATTTTAGAAGGTCTTCCCCCTGCTGAACCAGATGGAATATATGGCCCTGAAACAGAGGCTGCAGTGAGAGCTTTTCAAGAATATTTCGGAATTGATGTAACCGGAAAAGTAGACGAATATACATGGAACAGGATTGTTACTATTTATCATGATTTAAGATTTGGTAACATTGGAAATGTAGGATAACATAATTTTTAAAGTATATAAAAACATCAACTTTTAATAAAAAGTTGATGTTTTTAAAATATTATTTTTATTTTTCTATAGTGGCAGTTGATAAATCATCAACTTGTTGATAGCTAACTGTATATCCAAGTTTTTCAAAATCTCTTACTTTAATCATAGTTTTTGAATCTACTATAATACCTGTCATATTAATTTTTTCTTCGCCTCTAATAATATAAGCTGTCTTTGTAGCATCATCCCATGCTACTTCTTCACCAAATGATTCACAAATATATCTTAATGGTAAATAAATTCTACCTTCCATTATTAAATAAGATTGAAAGTCAAAATCAGTGTTTCCTTCTAATCTAGTAGAAGTTACCATTGCTTCTGTATCTTCAGGATACCATTCTAAATCCATTTTTTGTATTGGATTAATTCTATTTTCAGTTTTATCATATAATGTTTCTAATTCTTCCATAGTTATAACATTACCAGTTAAAGCAACTTTTTCAACTGTATCAGGTGTTATTTTTGTGTTTGATATAAAACTTCCCATATTAACATCTTCTACAACTACTACTGCTTCCGATATTTCATTATAAGTATTTCCATCTTTATATACTTCTTCTTTTATTTTACTTCCTTTTACTAAGTCAAAATAGCTATCTAATTCCCCTGAATTTAAAACCATTACGGCTTCATCTATAAAATCATAAAAATCTTGTCTGCCATCTCTTAATTCAGTGAACATTTCTTGTTTGTCTTCTTCTGTCATTCCTTCTATTTCTACATCGCTGTAGAATTCTTCAACATATTTTATTGTTTCATCATATACTAGTGCTTTATTATCACTTAAATATACAAATAAATTCTTAATAAACTCTAATACATTTTCAGAATTAAGCTCTATACTATAACCTTTTGTTGTTTTTGTTACAAGGTTTGTATCAAATCCTTTAAATGCACTTGTTAAATAAGTAAAAGCGTTATCGTTCATTTCTTGATATGTAACATCATTGTAAATTTCCCCTAAATTAGTCAATAAAATATATTCAACATCCTTTAAGTCGTTATTATATAATTCTTGAAATACTTTTTCTGTTTCATTAGTGCCATTTAAAACTTCTTCCAATGCTACTACTTCTAACAAAGAACTTTTAGATACATATAAATTATTATCTACAATTTTAAAGTTTATAGGCTTGTCAATTTTCAATTCATTTATTTCGAATGATAAATCAAAAGAAACATACATAGATTTTAAATCTTCTAAATTAGCTTCTCCAGTCAAATCAATATCAACATTGTATGCTTTATCAGCAGCTTCTTCCGAAACTTCAACATGAGTATTGTTTTCAAAATTAAATTGAGTAATATTTGATACTTCTTTTGAATATTTCAAATATCCTAAATCATTTACGCTGCAACCAGTCAACATTGAAATTGACATTAAGCCAACTAATGCCAGTGAAATTAACTTCTTTATCATAAAAATACTCTCCCTTTTTTTATTCTCTTTATTTAGAGAATTATACTTTGATTTCGATTCAAATAATATTAAAATAAATCCCATTTTAATATCAATAACATAATAATAACATAGTGATCGATTAATTTACAAGAACTATTTTACTTTTTTAACATTTAAATACTTTTTTACTTATTATTGCTATAAAAATTCATGTCATTTATTTCACAGAAAAATCTAATTTGAAATAACAGGCATTTAATTTTCGAATAATAAAACTCGATAGGTAAAAAATATTTAAGTAAATAATAAGAACCCCACCCAACAACGCAATCAAAGATTGCTGTTGGGTCCCGGGAGCTTTGTTGTATTCACAATAATAAAAAATAGGAGGCTTTTTTAAACCTCCTATTCTTTATTATTTAGCTTCATTTTTTTATATAAATGTACAATTAATTGAACAACTAGTCCTGATGATAAGCCAATTATAATCCAAGCTAAAAAAGACATTAACCCTGCTAAATCTCCCCATCCATCCATACCATCGATGAATTTTCTATACATTTCAAATGAACCAATAACAATTCCTAAAGAAAAGAGCATTACAGCAATATTTAGCTTAAAATAATATAAAATTGAAGTTATTCCTCCTAATATTAATGAAAGAATTATATATGCTATAATATTTGTCATAATTATTTCATTTGAAAGCACTACCTTAACTCCAACATATAAAACTAAAAATGATATTATAGAAACTATCAATCCAACTGTTAAAACTCTATTTTTATTATCTTGTTTCATATTTATCCCTCTAATATCTTTCTTATTTATTGCACACTCCATTTACATAGCCTATCTGAAAAAAAGTCTATGGAAATAAAGAGAACAAAACCTACTATTGAAATTACAATTATTCCAATATACATATCAATATAATTAATTCTTGACCATGCATCTAAAATATAATATCCCATACCAAATTTTGTACCATACCCTTCAACAAAAAACAAAATTGATACAGCAGCTCCAAGAGATACTCTAATGCTAGTTAAAAGTTGTGGTAAAATTGCAGGTAAAGTAACATGATATATTATTTGCCTTTTATTTGCACCTGCGCTTATTATTACTTGATACATAGTATTATCAATATTATTGACACTATCCCTCACTGATACAATTACTTGAAAAACAATTACTAAAAACATAATTGAAATTTTCGATCCATCCCTCATTCCTAATAACAACATTGCAATTGGCAAAAGAGCTGTCTTTGGAATTGGATAACTAAAATAAATCAGAGGATAGAGAATTTTGTTTGCTTTTTTTGAATATGCCATCAATATACCCGTTGGTATACCTACAATAAGAGAAAACAAAAGACCAATTCCAATCCTTTTTAAACTGTATAAAATATGAATGAAAATATTGTTAGTAAATACGCTTCCAAAATTTTTATATACAATAATAGGATTTGGTATGACATTAACATCCATTACTATGGATGATATAAACCATATGATATTTAAAAGGAGAAAGCCTTGAATAAATACTTCACACTGTTTTAATAATTTACTCATTTTTATCTCCTTTATATGATTTTAATTTTTCCCGAAGCATTTTTTTTACTAACAAATATTGCACATCATCAGGATATAGTTTACCAAAATAAAGGTTATCCATCATATGTTTTATTTGTCCCTCATTTGTCCCCATTACAATAATTTTATTTCCCAAATAAAGAGCTTCTTCTATGCTGTGAGTTACCAATATAGTAGTTGGTTTATACAGCTTCCAAATTTTCAAAAATAATTCTCTAGCTTCTTCTCTAGTGATTTCATCTAAAGCAGAAAAAGGCTCATCCATAAGCAATAAATCAGGTTTCAAAATGAAAGCCCTTGCAATTGCTGCTCTTTGCACTTGACCTCCACTTAATTCTCTTGGATATCTGTCAAGAAGCATAGTTATATCTAAAGATTCATATATTTTTTCAATATTTTTATTTAGTTTTTCAGTTAATTGTTCATGGCGAATTCTAATTGGCAACAAGCAATTTTCTCTAACAGTTTTCCATGGCAGCAGTCCACAATTTTGTGGTATTATACCAATTTTATGTGTTTTTGGATTTAATGATTTTTTTTCATTATCTTGCATGAAATCAATATTACCACTTTCAATAGAAATGGTCCCAGCTAAAGCATTGACTAATGTTGATTTTCCGCAACCAGATGGTCCCAATATAACAAAAGCCTCTCCCTTTTCAATTTGGAGGGAAAGGTTTTTGATTACTGGGAATATTTCTTTTTTAGTTTTATAATTTATAGAAACATTCTCCATTAGTAGCATTTTATCACCAATTCCTTTTATTTTGCATAAACATCAAATACCATTTGTTCATAGGTAAGTTCTTTGCTGCAAAGTCCTTTATTACTAGCCCAAACTACTGCTTCTTCAATTTCTGATTTTGAAGGTAACTCACTAGTTCTAAAAGGTTTTATTTCAATTTTGCCAATCATTTCTTCAGGATAACCAACAGCTTTAATAACTGTTTCTTCATAATCTCTGATGTCAGTTTTGTTCATATAGTCAACAGATTCGTTATATGCTTTATATAAGTTTTTTATTGCTTCTCCTTTTTCATCTAAAGCAGTCTGTGAAAATGCAGATACTGCTGGGTATAAACCAAATTCATTAGCACTGCCTAATAAAATTGCTCCATCATTAAGTGCAAGAGTTGCAAATGGTTCTGGCATTAAACCAAGGTCAATTTTATCGTTTCTCAATAGTTCCAATCTGTCAGGAATTCTAGGAACAACTTCTCTTACTACATCAATACTTTCAATATTGTTATTTTTTAAAATATCATCAAAAGTGTAGTCAATTAAAGTGTTTTCAGATATTGCGATACTCTTCCCTTTAATTTGGCTAATATCTGTAATACCCGTATTTTTCCCAGCAAGCAACAAATAATCACCATCTGTAATTCCAGTAATTTTAACATCAAAGCCTGAATTTTGGTACATGCAAACTCCAATATAATCCGTTAAAACGCCATCTAATTCACCTGCTTGAAATGCAGCATCTCTATCTTTTGCTGATGTAAAAACTTCTAAATTAAGTTCGAAATTATATTTATCAGCTAATCCATTTTCATTTATGAGTACATATGGTATTACATCAGATGAAGACATCATCCCTATAGTTATAGACGTTTTTTCAGCAGCATTTGTTCCATTTGATGTTTCATTTGGTGTTACACTTGGTTTTGTATCTTCATTAGCACAACCTGCAAATAATAATACTAAAACTAACAACATTGAATATATTTTTATTTTCTTCATTTTTCATTACCTTCCTATTTTTTAGAATTAAATTAAAGTATCTAGCAAACCAAACACAAGTAAAACTATGCTAACAATTTGGTTAATGCTGTAAGAAGCTATATTTACATTTGTTAAATTTTTCGGTGAAACAATTTTATATTCTGCTACAAATAATAAAGCTATTAAAAAAATTCCAATATAATAAATTACACTTAATTCTGTAGATAAAATTCCAATAACAATCAAGCATATTAAAGTAATAATATGAAAAGTCATTGCAATTAATAAAGCATTTTTCACACCAAATTGTGCTGGAATTGAATGAAGTCCATTAGCTTTATCAAAATCATAATCTTGAGAACCATAAATTATATCAAACCCTGCAACCCACAATGTGTTAGCAACGCCCATAATTAATGGTATAAAAGTTATTTTTCCTGTTACCGCAAGCCATGCTCCAACAGGTGCACATGCACATGTTACACCTAATATTAAATGGCATAAAAATGTAAATCTTTTTGTATAAGAATAAATTATCATTAAAAACAAAGCAATTGGAGATAATATTAAACAAACCCAATTTAATTTATATGCTCCAAAAAGCATTACAAGAAAACATATACTTGTAAAAATTATTACTTCTCGTTTTTTAACTTCACCTTTTGGTATTTGCCTAGTAGCAGTACGAGGATTCCTTGCATCAATTTCTGCATCTATTACGCGGTTTATTGCATTAGCGCCAGTCCTTGCAGCCATAAAGCAAACCAAAATCCAAAACATTGTAGTTATCTTTGGTAATCCTTTTGCAGCTAGTACCATTGAAACAGCTGCAAAGCTTAAGGAAAAAACAGTATGAGAAAACATAACAAGTTTTCCATACTCTTTAATTTTATTAATAATTTTAGTCAATCCCATATTCGTCCCATCTTTCATTTACATATTGCTTAATATCGCCTGACATTTCAATATCCTTAGGCCAATCCCTTGTAAGCCCTTCTTCTCTTAATTTTGTAGTTGCATCAACACCAAATTTATTTTCAATTATTACAATATCTCTTTTAGCATCAATATTGTTAAATACTTTCCACATAATAGTAGACATATCATTTGGATCAATACCATAATCTACAGCAATTACAAATTTATTATCATTAGTTTTAATAAATTCTTCAATTGCCTCTTTACCTTGCCATGGTTTTTCTTTATTGATAAATAATATTTTATAAGTAACTTTTATATTATTTTCTGCATCTCTCTTTGTATTATTTGTTGCATCAATTCCTAACCTGCTTCCATACATAGCTTCATTAGAAGAATGATCTAAAGCATCTAAAGGTCCATCTGAGGCGAGCAAATGTTCTTGACTTTTTACATTTTTCAAAACTGCATCACTTACTTCCTCTAAATTTTGAACATTTACAGTTTCATCCACCACTACAATTAATTTAGTGTACATCATTTGGCCCATTCCCCAAATTGAGTTCATAATTTTACGAGCACAACCCGGATATTTATTTTTAATTGACACTATTGCACAGTTATGAAAAACACCTTCAAAAGGCAAATTCAAATCTACTAATTCCGGCATTAGCATTTTAAGCATAGGTAAGAAAATTCTTTCTGTAGCTTTAGCAATGTAACAATCTTCCATAGGAGGTTTCCCTACAATAGTAGCTGGATAAATTGCACTTTTTTTATGAGTAATACATGTAACATGAAATTTAGGATAATAATCTGCAAGCGAATAATAGCCAGTGTGGTCACCAAATGGGCCTTCATACACTAACTCTTCTGACGGGTCAACATATCCTTCTAATATAATTTCAGCATTGCTCGGAACATATATATCATTTGTAATGCATTTAACCATTTTTACATTTGATTTTCTAAGCCAACCAGCCAACATCATTTCATCGATCATTTTTGGTAATGGTGCTGTTGCTGCATATGTTATGGCAGGGTCGCAACCAAGAGCAACCGAAACCGGCATTTTCTTTTTATTATCAGCATAACCTTTATAAATTTCAGAACCATCCTTGTGTTTGTGCCAATGCATACCTGTACTTGTTTCATCAAGTATTTGTAGGCGATACATTCCAACATTTTGTTGTTTAGATTTTATATCCTTTGTAAATACTAATGGTAGTGTTACAAATTTACCTGCATCTTCCGGCCAGCATTTTAGGACTGGCAGTGTATTTAAATTTACATCTTTTTCAATTACTTGTTGACAATCTCCCTTAAATTTACTTTTTATAGGAAAAACATAAAGAAGTCTAAGTAACCGTGGTATACTTTTAAATAGTTTTTTAATTGATAAATAATTCCCTAAATCCAAATATTTTGCTATTTCATCACCAATATCATCTAGTCTCTTTGCACCTAAACCAATGCTCATCCTGTCATAACTACCCATCGCATTAATCAATAAAGGGTAATTAGAGCCTTTTACATTTCTAAACAATAGAGCAGGACCATTGGCTTTTGAAACTCGATTTGTAATTTCTGTGATTTCTAAATCTGATGAAACACTAACATCTATAAATTTCAATTGTCCCATAGAATCTAATGTTTCCATAAAGCTTTGTAAATCTTTATAAGCCATATAGCACTAACCTCATTATTCTTTAAAATTATAATTTGTTGTTTATTCTTTAATAATAACACATATATCCTATTCTAATACATCAAACTGAATTTTGCAATAATAAATAAGAACCCCACCCGTCAACGCAATCAAAGATTGCTGACGGGTCCCGGGAACCTTGTTGTATTCACAATAAAAAAAGGGGCCAGTATCCTAGCCGCTATAAATTATTCAATCCTGTGTAAATAAAAATCGCATCTCTTAAAATTCCTAATTTCTTTGTTCAAATAAATTATAATTTATTATTCAAATATCTCTTTTTATATTTTATAGTGCTAAATTTGCTAATTTTGTTAATCACATTGTAATTTGTTATGCTTCCTACTACTCCAACTATAGGAATACCTTGAACAAATTTTGGGACTAACAATGAATCTGACAAAATATTTGATGTTTCTTTTATTTGCTCTTCTAAATCATAATTTATTTTAATATTATGCTCAATTTTATAAGCAATCTCATCTACTTTAATACTATATTTACCTTGTGTTTCTCCATTAGTTAATGCTGCACAAATCAAACTCAATATATATTTTTTTTCATCATCACTTTCATACTTAAAACCATAGCTCAATGCAATTTCATATATTGTTTTTAATATCATTGCTATAAACAACGGAACATCCGGAAGCCCCATACCTAGAAGGCCTAAGCCTGCTCCTTCTATTGTGGAAATTGATGTATTTATTAATTTGCTTTTTTTAGCGTGTTTATCCATTATTTTTAAATTTTTTCTGCTGGCGCTATTTTCAATATAACAATTATTTTCACTATGCTCTATTTGTATTTTTTCTTTATCATACATTTTTTCAATATACTTTGTTCCATTTTCAAACACTAAAAGAAAGCCTTTATAAAAGGCAGAATCCAAAGTGCTTTTTAGTTTATCAGGAACTTTAGAACTTATTTTATCAAATATTGGGCTAAACTTATCTTTTATAATCTCTTTCTTATTTAATATTTTAAGTTCTTTCTTTTCGAGGTCATTTATTTGATTATTTATATTGTTTTTCACAATTCTACTACTCTAATCTTTCCATAACTCAGACATAAGCTTATGTATGTTTTCTTTGCGATTATTTGTTGCATCAACATCAATTTCAATTGAAATAACATCTCCTTCTTTAGCATCAGTAGGGATTATTTCTTTAGGGATATTTATCATTTGTTTATTTTCTAATTCTACAACAGCAAATTTTTCTTCATATCGATCAATTATTATTTTCATAATGCACCCTTATTTATTTATTTTGATTATTCAATATTAATATTATATCCATCAGATTTTATGATTATTGTACCCGACAAGTCAGTTCTATAAACTTTAATATTTGATTTATTTAATAAATTTATTATTTCCTCATGAGGATGACCATAATCATTATTGTTACCTACTGATATAATAGCATAGCTTGGTGAAACTTTGCTTAAAAATTCATTAGAAGTTGATGAGGAACTTCCATGATGACCTATTTTAATTACATCTGCTTTTACATTTGCTGTGATTTCATCTTCAGATAAATTTTCAGCATCTCCCATAAATAAAAATGATTTGTCATTATAAGTTATTTTAACTACTGCTGAATAATTGTTTGTACTTACGTAATAATCATTTGCAGGTGCAATTATGTCAATTTTTAAGTTTTTAGAATCTATAATATTCGTCCCTGCTTTTGCATTGTTTATTTTAAGACCTTTATTTTTTACAGCAAGAAGCACATCTTCATATGTCTTTGTACTATATACCACCTTAGGCATATAAATATTTTGAATATTAAAAGTATCTATTACTGTATCAAGTCCTCCAATATGATCTTCATGTGGATGTGTACCAATTAAATAATTAATTGTATCATAATTAAGTTCATTGATATAATTTACAACTGTTTCATCATCAGAATTATTACCAGCATCAATTAACATAGTTTCTTTATTAGGTAGTTCTATGAAAATAGAATCAGCTTGCCCAACATCGATGAAATGCACTTTTAAAAGGCTTTCAGAAACTGCAACATCTTCTACATTGCTTAAATTTGTTAGAAGTGTGGATTCTTTTAAAAATCCATATATTAAGACACATAGTATAAAAATAATTACTTTAATTTTATTTTTCATTTTAACCTTCCTAAATTTTTGTTGTTTAATCTCCTTATATTTTATTATTATGATATATATATAATACATAAATGTACCAATATAACACGCATTTTTATATTATTCTACATTATAGCTAAATTGTCAATATTTTAAACTAAAAAAAACAACATAAAGTATATAACCACATGTAATGATTGTTGCCTGAAGAAAGCTGTCGTGTAAATGCACATAAAAAAAGATAACAAATCCAACTCTTTAGGTTATTCCCAATACCCTTCACAACTTTTAACCTAAAAAGGATTTGTTATCCATTAATATTATATCCTACTCAATTTAAATTATACAAAATAATACAAAATTTACTCTAATTCCTTATGATGAATCTTATTAATTATAATTTGCTTAGCTTTTTCATTTCCATATTTTGCTTTACCTTGAATTTCTGGTACAGGCGGAAAATCATTTTTAGGAATATGCATTTTGTGATTGCTTTCTGTTCCATGTGGTTCTTTTGGATCTGGTCTTCTCATACCAGCCTTTGCCATAAATATCACCTCATAAATAGTTTTTCTTTTTTTAATTTTATTATACAAAAAAAAGCATCAACTATTAAGTTAATGCTTTTACATTGTTATCGAAAATGCCATTAATATTAATAAAATCAAAACATTTATTAATGAAAACACTAAAAGATATTTAAATGGCTTAGCATCATTTGTTTTAGCATATAATTTATATGAAATCAAACTTGCTAATGATGCAATTAAAGTACCAAGCCCTCCAATGTTTGTACCAATAACAAGTGCTCTGTAATTTCCAGTAAAATTAGAAAGCAAAACGGATGTTGGAACATTACTGCATACTTGACTTAACAAAACTGAAACAATTAGCTCTCTTCCTTTTACAATGTTTGATATGAGTGTATTTATATATTGTATATTTCCAATATTGCCCACAAAAATAAAAAAGCAAACAAATGTAGCTAACAAGCCATAGTCTATATTTTTTAAAAGACTCTTATCTGTAACAAATATTGCTATTAATACAATAGTAAAAGTTATTTTATAATCTATTAAGTGAAAAACTGTTCCAAGACAAACAAAGAATAAAAGCAAGTATATAATCATCAATTTATTATCAGAAATTATTTCATCGCTGTTAAACCGAACATGAATATTTTCATTTTTACCAACAACCGAAAACATTATTATTAATAATAGTCCTACAATTGTAAAAGGTATTGTAATTTTAAAAAACTCTGCAATTTGAATGTTATAAAAAGAATAAAGATATAAATTTTGAGGATTACCAACAGGAGTAAGCATACTTCCAATGTTAGCTGCGACAGTCTGCATAACAATTACATAAATCATATATTCTGTTTGTGCTGTTACATTAAGCACCATAATTGCAAAAGGAACAAAAGTTATAAGAGCAACATCATTTGTAATAAACATAGAACTAAAAAAGCAAATTAAAATTAAACTTAAACGAAGTGCTTTTGAATTTTTAGAACCAGCTGTCATCCTTTGTGCTAGAACTCCAAAAACTCCAATTTTCTTAAAGCCCGAAACTATTGCCATTAAACAAAATAAAATCGCTAACACCTTAAAATCTATATAAGATAAATATTTTGTAGAAGGATGAACAAATATTGCAGTAACTGATGCTAGTATAAAAGAAATGACTAAAACTG
>Ga0074193_1000748_pt1 | contig 49131 bp, 43 predicted proteins | sample EPASupsiteHSE605_FD_64523 | JGI IMG/M metagenome (GOLD analysis project Ga0074193, IMG submission 64523) | Bioremediated contaminated groundwater from EPA Superfund site, New Mexico - Sample HSE6-05 | ecosystem: Environmental > Aquatic > Deep subsurface > Groundwater > Contaminated ...
TTGCTGCGGTTTATGCTCTTAAGTCCGGCATTTCTGCCTTGTCTGAAGAAATCAGAGCCAAAACAGCTGATTTTTTAGTATCCAAGCCCGTTACCCGAACTACTATAGTGACCGCCAAAATAATGAGTGTAATAACGCTTATAGTGCTGCAAATCATCATTTATATTGCCGGGGCTTTCATTATTACCCAAATAGTTGCTAATCAGTATTTTGATAAATCCACTTTTTTACTGATAAACCTGAGCTTATTCTTGGTGGAACTATTTTTTATAGCTTTAGGCTTACTGCTGTCAGTCATTATTAAGAGGATTAAGACAGTTTTGCCAATTGCTTTGGGAATAGTTTTTGGCTTTTGGATTCTGCAAATGTTAAATCAATCCCTGGCAGACAAAACCTTGGCTTACTTAACACCCTTTGCTTACTTCGATGTTGCAAGAATTATTGCGACCGGCAGCTATGAAACTGCTTATTTAATTAGTGATGTCGTTTTGATTGCAGCCTTTACTGTGCTTACTTATATAATCTATCAGCGCAAAGATATGCCATCAGTCTAGCTTCAGAGCGTCAAAAAAAGCGAATAGCTGGCAGATTCACAATGGAAAGGGGTTTAGGGATGAATATCGTCTTGAGAGAGCTGCGTGCCAATCTAAAGTCAATGATCATATGGAGTGTATCTATGGTCTTTCTTATCGCGGTTGGTATGGTTAAATATTCAGGAATTGCGGCAGTTGGTCAGAGTGCCAATGAGCTCTTTAATCAGCTGCCGGCGGCTATGAAGAGTATATTGGGAATGAATTACTTAGATTTAACCTCTATATCGGGGTACTACGGGATGTTTTTTCTTTACTTCCTGCTGCTGGGCGGGACCCATGCAGTCATGCTTGGTGCAACTATCATTTCCAAAGAGGAAAGAGACAAGACTGCGGATTTTATATTCGTAAAACCTATTGCAAGAAGCAGGGTGATAACTGCCAAGCTCATTGCAGTTCTAATTAACCTGGTGATATTTAATTTAGTAACCCTTTTGGCCTCGGTTTTCTTCGTCGCCATGTATAACAAGGGCAAACCTATAAATGATCAGATCATCTACTTAATGACTTCTTTGTTCATACTACAGGTCATATTTGCATCCATTGGTGCCGGTATATCCGGGCTTGCGAAAAACACCAAGAAGGCCGCCTCCTTGGCCACAACATTATTTTTAAGTACATTTTTGTTATCGATGGCGATTGAACTCTATAATAAAATTGATTTTCTAAAATACTTCACGCCCTTTAAATACTTTCCTACGGTTGAGGTTATGAAAGGCTCATTTGATCCTTTTTTTCTATTCTTAGCTGCCGTAATAATAATCGGATTTACGGCCTTGACCTATATCACTTTCCAAAAACGCGATATCTATATTTAAAGTAACTCCCTATATTGCCCAAAGGAACGCCAGTGCTGGTTATAAAGCATAATCACTCCAAGGAAACGGGAGAACCGTCCCCTCGTTTCCCCTTGCCCTAACTAGTACATTTGACCACTAAAACTACGATTAAACCAATTCCATAAAGCGACATCTCCTAAGGCAGGGTGGTGTATGGTATGGAGCTCTCTTAGCTTTAAGAGTTCCTTTGATGGTCCTGTCACTACTACTCCATATACCTTTATGCCATTCTTCTGCAGATAATCGTTCCTTTTATCAAGCTGTAGGTTGGCACGATTGCCGCGATATAATTTCGCAGCAGTTTCTTTATTTTCAACCAGGAATTGCATGCTATCCAAGAAGTGTTGTTGTCCGTTCGAGTCAATATGTTGATTAAAATCAGAAAAACCCCAAACGCCATCAAAAGCAAACAGGGGATCCCCCTCTCTATAGAAAAAATCACCGCTGTCTTCCAGACCTGTATATACTGCATACCAGTATATATCCAAGTCGTAATCTTTAAATATCTCCTTAATCTCAGTAATGCTGTAAGTGGTGTCAAATGAAACAGCCATTTCCGCTACCGTACCTTCGGGCAGCATGGTTAATGCTTTCCATACCTCTTTAGAAGCAGGAGATGCCCCCTGAACCGCTTGACCTGTACCTGTCAAATTTTGCGAGGGGTAAACAAAGTAAAGATCATTCCGATAGGAGCCATCTTGCCAGTTCCAATCCTTAGAAATGAAATTAAAAAACTGATTAATATTTAGATTGCCAACCAATATAGTTTCTTTACCCACTTTTTTTTGGAGAGTATACGTACCCTTCGCTGTAAAGTATGGTTTTATCTCTACCCTATTTTGACCCCAAAAAGCACTTGAAAAATACCAAGGAGGAAAGTGCGAGTCCATACTTGGTTGTATAGAAACATTAGGAAATGTGAACTCAATCAATGTGGCTGCTGTCCTTTGAACCCTGTAAAGTCTGGAATTCTCAGCTCCCCAATTAAAATAGAAGCTGGATGAAAGCATGCCTGCTATGCTTAAAATAATGAATAGCCCCAGCAAAAATAATGTAAGACTAAATCTGTTTTTGTATTTTGCCCATCTTAATATCCTTGCTTGCGTATGTTCATCTAGTGAATAATCTGTTTGTTTAACCAATTTGTCTTCTATCCGTGGCTCGGATCTAATGACGTCTTGGTCTAATATTTGCCGACAGACCGTACAATTTTCTAAATGCGATTCCATAGCCTGTTCCTCTTCAACACTGGCATTTCCCTTGAGATATTTTTCTTTTATCTGGTTATACTCATCACAATTCATCTTTCATCACCTCTCTAACTTTTTGACGTGCCCGCAACAATCGTACCTTTACTGCCGAAAGACTAAGGTCACTGCTTTCATTTCATACCCCTTTCACAAGAACAACGTTTAAACGAGGAAAAAAGTTACACCCACTATTATAATCTGAATATTGTTCACGTTGGTTAATATTGTCAAAGGGGAAAGGAAAAGAGAAATCGGTTGTGAAAACAATAGCGCTATTTTAGTCGTAATTTTAGCATTTATAGACCAGCAAAAGCGTAGGTATTTTATAGGATTGCACCATTAAAGGAGATTTGTAAAATTGAATTAATGGCTTTAACAGTTTGTCTGCCAGGAAATGAAAGGTGTGTGGGTTATGAAATTAAGTGAAGTAATGAGTGATCGACTTTTGGTATTAACCCCGGGTCATACAATAAAGGAAGCCTGCCAGATTTTCTTGGATAACCAGATAGATGGTGCACCAGTAGTCAACGAAAAACAGGAATTATTAGGATTATTAACCAAAAGTCATATTTACCGGGTGATGTCCCGGGGCGAAACGTCGCAGACACTAGTGGGAGAAGTAATGAAACGGAGCCCTATCGTAGGTGATATTAATGAGCAAGTAGAAGATCTTATTAAGACTAATGTAGGGCGGATGCCAGTGATGGACAAAAATGTTGTTATCGGTATGATTACCCGTACCGACTTATATAGAGCCTATTTTGACTCTTTTAACTCCATTTCTAATGAATTCCAAACTATAATAGATTCTACTCATAACTTGATTATTTCCATTAATAAGAACGGCAAAATTAATGTGCTAAACCGGGCCGCTGAAAAATTCCTCGGGTTAAGAAGTTCGGCGGTTAGAGGCCGAGATATAATGAATGTCATCCCCAACAGCGGGCTAATGGAAATCCTAGAGTCGGGCAGCTGTAAGTTAGTTCAAAAGATAGAATTAAATAAATGCACTTTTATTTCCAATCGTACCCCACTCAAAAGACACGGCGAGATTATTGGTGCGGTGTCAGTTCTTCAGGATATTTCCGAACTAGAAAGCATATCAAGGGAATTAAATAACGTAAAAGAATTAAATAGAGAGATGGATGCGATAATAGAATCCTCTTATGATGGGCTTTATCTAACCAACGGACAGGGTATTACCCTTCGGGTTAATGAAGCTTTTGAAAGGCTAACTGGAGTCCTAGGCAGTGAATTGATAGGTCGCAATGTTGAAGATATGGTTAAAGAAAGAGGAGTTGTTTCTGAATCAGTAAGTGCCCTGGTATTAAAGGAAAAGAAGCCGGTAACCATTATGCAGAAGACAATAACCGGAAGGTTGGCCTTAACAACAGGTACCCCCGTTTTTGATAGAAAAGGTAAGATATTTCGCGTTGTTTCCAATGTAAGAGATATAACGGAATTAATGTTGTTGAAACAACAACTGGAGCAAGCCCAGGGATTAAGCAAACACTATGAATCCGAGCTGCGGTCCTTGCAGCTGCAGTATTCAGGTTCAGAAAAACTTATAGTTAGTTCACGGAAAATGAAAGATCTGCTGGATACCGTTATCCGCTTGGCCCAGGTTGATTCGACTGTATTAATAACTGGTGAATCGGGAACCGGCAAAGAACTTATTGCTGAGACTATACATAATAACAGCTTGCGGAAAAATGGACCATTTATAAAAATAAATTGTGGGGCTATTTCGCATAATCTACTGGAATCAGAACTGTTTGGATATGATGCCGGCGCCTTCACGGGGGCCAAAAAAGGTGGCAAGGCAGGTTATTTTGAGCTGGCTAGCGGGGGAACACTTCTTTTAGATGAGGTAAGTGAGCTGCCTTATAATTTACAGGTGAATTTACTGCGTGTACTCCAAAGTAAGGAACTTATCCGCGTAGGAGGAGAAAAAATAATACCAATAGATGTTCGCATTATTGCTGCCAGCAACCGGGATATACTTGGGCTGGTTGAAAAAAATGAATTTCGCAAAGATCTCTACTACCGTTTAAACGTAGTTCCTGTTGAGGTACCTCCCTTGAGGGAAAGAAAAGAAGAAATTCCCGTTATTGCGGCCCATTTTATCCAGGTTTTTAATAAAAAATATAAAATGGAAAAAAGGCTATCTACCAATGTAGTTGATGTTCTTATGGAATATGACTGGCCAGGTAATGTCAGAGAGCTGGAGAATATAGTTGAAAGACTGGTAGTAACTACCCCGGCAAACGTTTTATCATGTGAAGAACTGCCATTACATCTCAAAAATAATACCTTAAAAAAACATCCCCAAATTTCGGTTTCAGGGATTATACCGCTTAAGGAAGCAGTCGAAGTTGTAGAAAAGCAGATTCTGGAACAGGCCTATGCTCGTTTCAAGCTTACGCGCGAGGTTGCCAAACAATTAGAAGTTGATCCTTCCACAGTTCTAAGGAAAGCAGCCAAGTATGGAATATCCCCAAGTGATCCGGTCTAATTGAGTGAATCCTAAGTGAATTAATGAATTACCATTAATTACCTACGGGCTAATTTAATAAAATTAACTAAAATAAAGGACCCATAAGGGTCTTTTTTTATTTTCTGCTAAGTGCTGCAGTAGCAGTCTGCCAGAATGCCAGCAGTCTATAGAAATAAACACTGCAAATTTACCTGTAAATAAACAAGCTAAGACTTTGTGCAGAAATTTACAAAACCACTGCATTGGGAAGTTATACATTTCACTAGCTTAGGACTGCAAGATTGCAGTTTGGCGCCCCAAAATTGCGGTGGGGACAAGTTATTGGTTGTATGCAAAATACTTTTAACAGTAAAGAAGACAATATTGAAAAAGCCGATAAATAGGGCTTTGTAAACCTGGCACCAACCTTGCAATTAATGATTTAACAAAGAGGCATTAAAACCTCTGGCCTCATTCGATCCCGGCTATTGAAAGAGAGGGGGAATGAATCATTAAAAAAATTGTTGGCGTTGTATGTGGTTTATCTACGTAGCGAGTACGGAAAGGAGAAGATTTATATGTGTTTCAATAATATTCTCCTCAAGAAGGAAGAAGGAATTGGGTTTATTACCATAAACCGTCCCAAACACCTTAATGCTTTGGATAGGATGACTGTTGAAGAAATTTCCGATGCTATTGATTTGATAGCGGCTGATGATGAAATAAAATTGGTAATCTTCACCGGGGCAGGGGATAAAGCTTTTGTTGCCGGGGGTGACATTAATTTCTTAAAAACGTTAACTCCAGTAGAAGCCAGAAAATTTGCTAGATTTGGCCAGACGGTTCTTAGAAAATTCGAGCATTTACAAAAACCAATAATAGCTGCTATTAACGGCTTTTGTTTGGGTGGCGGCTGCGAAATTGCCATGGCATGTGATTTCAGTATTGCTTCCAGTAATGCAAAATTTGGGCAGCCAGAGGTGAGCCTGGGGGTTACCGCAGGATTTGGGGGTACACAGCGTTTGCCCCGGTTGATAGGTGTGGGCAGGGCCAGGCAGCTGCTTTATACCGGTGACATTATCGATGCACAAGAAGCACTACGTATAGGATTGGTTAATGCAGTGGTACCCGATGGCGACCTTATGAACTATGTTATCGATGTTGCCAAACGAATTATAGCCAAAGGTCAGATGGCTGTCCGATTTACCAAGGCTGCTATAAATAATGGGATGCAGACTGACATTGATAGAGCTATGACTATAGAATGTGATATTTTTGCACTTTGTTTTAGCACCGAAGACCAAAAAGAAGGTATGAATGCCTTCATTGAAAAGAGAGCGGCTGATTTTAAAGAGAAATAACCAACTCAAATGCTGAACCAGGTTGTTTGCCGGGTTTTGGCAGCAAAGGAGGAGATCATATGGAGAGATTTTTACCTTTTAGTAATGAGCACAAAATGTTTCAAGATGCTTTTTCCAAATTTGTGGCTTCCGAAATGGTGCCTTATTACGATGAATGGGAAGAGAAATGCCTGGTTTCCCGCGATATATTCACAAAAATGGGGGATAACGGATACCTCTGCCCGTGGGTGGAGGAAGAATACGGCGGTTCAGGTGCCGATTTTCTCTATTCAGTGATAGAAACAGAAGAAATAGCCAGACAGGGAGTAAGAGCCGTATTTACATGGCTGCACGGCGATATTGTAGCTCCTTATATTGGTACCTATGGTACAGACGAACAAAAGGCCAGGTTCCTGCCCGGAGTTACCAGTGGAGAGAAAATCCTGGCAGTTGCTATGACGGAGCCGGGAGCTGGATCTGATCTGGCTGCCATGCGCACCCGGGCGGTAAAAGACGGTAATGAATATGTCATAAACGGCTCTAAAACCTTTATTTCCAATGGGATATTGGCAGATTTGGTAGTGCTCGCAGTTAAGACTGATCCCAGTGCGGGTGCTAAAGGAATAACCCTTTTCTTGGTAGAGAATGGTACACCTGGCTTTAGCAAGGGCAGGCAAATTCCAAAAGTAGGGCTGCATGCACAGGATACAGTTGAAATGTTCTTTGAAGATTGCCGTGTACCTGCTGAGAATATTCTGGGCGGGGAAGGAAACGGATTTAAATGTCTTATGGCTAAGCTTCAGCAGGAGAGGCTCATGGTTGCCATTTCGGCTCAGGCATCAGCTGAGAGATGCCTGGAATTAACCCTTAACTACGTTAAAGAAAGAAGCCTTTTCGGCAAGTCTTTAGGTCAATTTCAAAATACCCAGTTTACCCTGGCTGAAATAGCCAGCGAAATCCAGGTAGGAAGAAGTTTTGTTGACCAATTGATTGTAAACCACATGGCTCACAAAAACATTGTGCAGGAAGTAAGTATGGCCAAATACTGGATCACAGAGATGGAAAATAGGGTAGCGGCACGTTGTCTCCAACTTTTTGGAGGTTATGGTTACTGCAAAGAATACCCAATTTCCAGAATGTGGACCGATGCTAGAATTCAGACCATATACGCAGGTACATCCGAAGTAATGAAAATTGTTGTAAGCAAAGGTTTGGGTCTCTAGTTTTAGGAAGGAGAGATAGATCATGAAGATAGAGAATAAGACTGCTGTTATCACCGGTGGAGCCTCAGGACTTGGAGAAGCTGCCGCCCGGCTGCTGGTCTTTAAAGGCGCCCAGGTTGTAATCCTGGATCTGAATGAAGAAAGAGGGAATTCGCTGGTTACAGAACTGGGTGAGGATGCTGCATTTATTAAGACAGATATAACAGATACCAATCAGGTTCAGGCAGCTATTGATTTTGCATTGGAACAATTTAAGCGGATAGACATTGTTATAAATTGCGCCGGCATAGCCCCGGGGATGAAGATAGCTACTAAAAAAGGATCTCACAAGATTGAATTATTTAGAAAAGCCATGGAAATAAACGTAATCGGACCTTTTGATGTAATGCGATTGGCTGCTGAAAAAATGATTCAGAATGAACCAAATGATGAAGAAGGAAGAGGAGTAATCATTAATACTGCTTCTATAGCGGCATTTGATGGCCAAATCGGTCAGGCTGCATATGCGGCCAGTAAAGCTGCTTTGGTCGGAATGACCCTGCCCGTAGCCCGGGACTTATCTAGTGAAGGAATACGAATCTGCACCATTGCCCCAGGACTCTACAAAACCCCAATGATGGCCGGACTTCCCGAAAATATCCAGGAAGCTTTAGGAAAAATGGTTCCCTTCCCCTCACGGCTGGGAAATCCCAAAGAATTTGCCATGCTCGTAGCACAGATTATTGAAAATCCAATGCTGAATGGAGAAACGATACGCCTGGATGGAGCCATCCGGCTGGCCCCTAAATAGATCAGGTACGAGTAAAGTTCTGAAAAGGAGGAGTAAATATGAGGAAAGTTGTGGTATTAGGTGGAGGGCATAGTAAATTTTGTTTTAACTCGCCTAAAACAGAGATTGAGATGTTATCTGAGGTAGCTATGGATGCGATTATTGAATCTAACTTAACACCTAAAGATATTCAAGCTATAAATGTCGGCAATGTTCTGGGAGACTTTTCCGAAGGGCAGGGAATGGTGCAATCATTCTTTGCTAACGATATTGGTTGTTTTGGTGTTCCCGCGAACAGGTTTGAAGCAGCTTGTGCGTCAGGAAGTATAGCTATACGAGATGCCTTTATGTGGGTTGCCTCAGGCTATTATGACATTGTACTGGTAGGCGGCGTAGAAAGATGCACGGCCATGGGGACTCCCTTAGCCACCCGAACATTTGCCATGTATGGTGACAGCCGTTATGAGTATCCGGCCGGCTTCACATTCCCGGCTGTATTCGCTTTACTGGCTCACCTTTATTCAGATAAATACAAAATACCTTTACCCAGGCTTAAAGAAATGATGGCAGCGGTAACAGTTCAATCTCATGAATATGGAATTTTAAATCCCAATGCTCAGATTCAAAAGCTTCTCACTAAAGAGGATGTGCTTAAAAGCTTTATGGTCAGTACCCCACTCCAGCTGCAGGATGCCTGCCCATTCTCTGACGGAGCAGCTGCAATTATTCTAGCTTCCGAAGAGGCAGCCAAAAAACTTACTAATAAGCCAGTCTATATAAAAGGTGTCGGGCAGGCTTCGTCAGGCAAGCTGAGTTCTCAATACCGGTTCCTCCCCAGGATCAGAGCCAGAGAACTGGCAGCAGAACAGGCTTATAAGATGGCAGGGTTAACACCCCAGGATATAGACGTATGTGAACTTCATGACTGCTTCAGTATAGCGTCCTTTATTGCCGCTGAAGGACTGGGATTCTTCGAATACGGAAAAGCTGGAGAAGCTTGGGAAAGAGGCGAAACCAGACTGGGGGGCAAGATACCCATAAATATGTCTGGAGGATTGAAATCAAAAGGACACCCGGTAGCAGCCACGGGAGTATCCCAGGCATATGAATTAAGCCGTCAGTTAAGAGGCCAGATGGCAGATCAGGGCAGACAGGTAGATGGAGCTAAATACGCGCTTCAGGATACTTTGGGCGGAGACGGAGTGCTGGTCAGCATCATCTACTCTAACGAATAAAGGGGGTTTTAAATATGGAATATAAGCTCATTTTTAAAGATTATAATAAGTCACTTAAAAAGGATAAATTATTGGGATTGAAGTGTAATGATTGTGGGACGGTTACCTGCCCGCCGATGATGGTTTGCCACAATTGTACCAGTACCAATCTGGAAATTGTTGAAATGGCCGGTACCGGTAAAATAGCTACTTTCACTACCTCCTACATTGGCTCTGAGGGTCGGGAGGGTGAACTTCCCATTACTATCGTATTGGTTGAACTTGATGAAGGGCCCTGGATATTCGGAAATCTGATCGATATCGATCACAGAACCATCACTATGGATATAATCGGCAAAAGGGTGAAACTGGGGCATAAAGTATTCCCTGGTGATAAATATTCAGCTGGTGATGCTGCGAGACCAGTATTTAGTTTTGCATGATAACTCGTAAAAACACTGGGCTGTTATTAGTCGACTAACGCAAAACAGCCCAGTGGAAAGGAGTGAGAACATGAATCTTCCTTTAGAAGGGATCAAGGTTTTGGATTTATCAAGATATTTGCCCGGACCTTTTTGCACCCAGATATTAGCTGACTTTGGGGCCGAAGTTATAAAAATAGAGGATCCACAGGGTGGAGATTTGATGCGACATGTGCCTCCTAAGATTAAGGGAGAAAGTGCAGGTTTCTACACCGTTAGCCGTAACAAAAAGAGCGTCACCCTGGACCTTAAAAAAGAAGAGGGCAAGGCTATATTTAGAAAATTGGTTATAAACAGCGATATTGTGGTAGATACATTCAGACCCGGGGTTATGGACAAAATGGGCCTCGGGTACGAACAACTGCGGGAACTTAATAAAGGGATTATCTACTGCGCCATAACCGGGTACGGCTTAAGCGGCCCTTTACGCGATGCTGCCGGGCATGACCTCAATTATCTGAGTCTGGCTGGGGTAAGCGATTTGATCGGAACGTATCAAGGCATGCCGGCCATATGCGGAGTGCAAATTGCGGATGTTGCCGGCGGCTCCCTTTATGCAGCCATAGCCATCCTTTTGGCTCTGACCAGCAGACAAAAAACCGGACAGGGTCAGCTTTGTGATATAGGCATGATGGATGGTGCCATCAGCCTCTTGGCCTTAACCCTTGGCCAATGGTCCGGTTGGGGGAAACTCCCCGAAAGAGGTAATGATATTTTGAGCGGGGGCTATGCATTCTACCAGATATATAAAACCAAAGACGCTAAATACGTCAGCCTGGGAGCACTCGAGGATAAATTCTGGGCTGGTTTTTGCAACAAAATAGGCAAACCCGGCTATATCAAGCAACAATGGGATATTACCCTGCAAAGAGAAATGATAGAAGACATCAGAACGATCATGCAAGAAAAAACCAGGGATGAATGGGTGCAATTTTTTGCTGACATCGATATTTGCTTCACACCTATTCTTACTCCCGAGGAAATGATTGAGCATCCCCAGGTGCAGGCCCGGGAAATGATAATAAAGCTGACTAATGCCAGGGGGTCAGGCAAAGACGTGGCCTTAACCGGAGTGCCTGTAAAACTTTCCGATACTCCGGGAGTAGCAAAACTTACTTTTCCCCAGCTGGGAGAACACAATGATGAGATTCTAAGGACTGTTGGCTATACGGCAGAAGATATAAAAGCTTTTCGAGACAACCACGCAATTTAAGCATTATTTACAGTCCGGAAATGACGAAAACCCCACAAAGGAGGTTTCATCAATGAGCTGGCAAAGTGAATATCAAAGTAAAATACTGTCTCTGGAAGAGGCAGCTAGACTGATACAATCCGGGGATACAATTGGCACCGGACTGGCGCTGGGTGCCTGTTCTTCGGAAGTATATGAAGCAATTTTAGACCGCCATGAGGAATTAGAGAATGTAACCATCATAGATTGCGTGCAAGTTCGCAAAACCAGATTGTTTGATCCAATATTTATGAGCAGCATTTACGGACGTATTAACCATAAGCCGGGTTATGGCTTCAATTCAGTGCGCAGCAACTATAAAGCGAAAATTGCTGATTTCTATCCTGTTCAGACCTTCGATACCGATGACAAATTCTCCAAACGGTGTGATGTATTTATTGCCCAGGTTACGCCTCCCAATAAAGATGGTTATGTAAACCTGGGTTTGACGAATTTTTACACCATGCAGGCGATTCGCATGGGAAAGACCACCCACAAACTGCGTTTAGCTATAGCTGAAGTAAACGATCAAATGCCCGTAGTGTTTGGGAATAACTATATGCACATCTCAGAATTTGACTGCTTTTTGGAGAACTCTACACCGATAGTCTCTGCCCAACGGGGTAAGGCTTCGGATATTGAAAAAGCTATAGGCAGCTACTGCCTGGAAATGATTAATGACGGAGATACCATACAGATGGGTCTTGGCGGAATTCCCGAAGCAGTTGTCGCCGGTCTGGAGGGGAAACAGGACCTGGGTGTACTCACGGAAATGTGCCCTGTGGGCCTGCCCCAACTAGTGGAGAAAGGCATTGTAACCAACGCGAGAAAACCATTCCATAAAGGTGTTACACTGGCTACATTCTGTATGGGTGACACGAGTATGTACGAATATGTAAGGGAAAACCCGGCCTGCGAGTTACACCCCGCTGCTTATACCAATAACCCGACCTTTGTAGGTCAGCATCCTAATATGAAATGCATGAACATGGCTATTATGGTCGACTTTACTGGTCAGATCGCCTCGGAAGGAATCGGTGACCGGATGGTAAGCGGCTCCGGCGGGCAGTTGGATTTCATGCTGGGTTCCTTCTGGTCCCCGGGAGGTGCAGGAATGACACTGGTTACTTCCGCCCGCAAAGAGGCTGACGGCTCCCTGGTATCTTCAATTGTACCTGAATTACCGCTAGGGACACCGATTACAGTTCCGCGCTCCTATGCTCAATATGTAATTACTGAATACGGAATTGCCAACCTGCGATATAAGTCGGTAACAGAGCGCGCCAAAGCATTGATTGAGATTGCTCACCCCGATCTCCGCGGTGAATTGAAAGAGTCTCTAAAAAGAAAGTTTTACCCGCAAGTTGCAATTGATCTTGCGAAAGACTGAACAACTGATTGGTTTTATTATCAACAATAATCCTGCAAAGCCTGCGTTGGACTTTGCAGGATAAGTAAAGAAAATCTTGACGTCATAGTACCCCTGAAAGGAGGAGATAGTTATGTCAAGTTGGGAGAAGGAATATCAAAAGAAATTGACTACTCTCCAGGGAGCAGCCGCTGCTATAAAGTCTGGTGATTTTGTTGGCACTGGCCTGGCCGTGGGAGCATGTTCGCCAGATATGTATAACGCTATTTTTGAACGCTGGGAAGAATTAAATGGTGTATGGCTCAGTGATACGGTGCAGATACGTCCTTCCAAACTTTATGACCCTGAGTTTATGGCCCAAATTGATGGGCATATAAACTTTGCCCCGGCTTTTGGTACAGCAGCAGTTCGTAAAATGGGAAATACCAGGCAGGCAGACTTTTTACCGTGTACAACGCTTGATCTTGCAGACAAATATGCTGTTAAGGCTGACGTATATATAGCTATGGTTACGCCGCCTAATGCCCAGGGTTATGTCAATCTAGGATTAAGTAATTTTCACACTATGGAAGCTATCAGAAAGGGCAGGGCTTCAGGTAAACAACGGGTTACTATAGGAGAGGTCAACGATCAAATGCCCACAATCTTCGGAAATAACTGGATGCATATCTCAGAATTTGACTGCTTTGTGGAGAATTCAAAACCAATGCCCAACTTTGGAAGAGGTGAACCGTCGGGAATAGAAAAAATTATAGCCAAGTATGTATTGGAGTTAATTAATGACGGAGATACAATCCAAATGGGTATTGGGGGAATTCCGGAAGCAGTAGTCAGCGGCCTGGAAGGGAAAAAAGATCTTGGTGTTATTACTGAGATGTTTCCAATAGGCCTGAAAAATCTTGTGGAAAAAGGCATTGTTACCAATAATAGAAAGCCCATTCATAAAGGAGTGACTGTAGCAACATTCTGCATGGGTGACCAGGAAATGTATGATTATGTTAACTTTAATCCATCCTGTGAGCTCTACCCAGCATCCTATACCAATAGTCCTGTTATTGTTGCTAAACACCCAAATATGGTTGCTATGAATATGGCCTTAATGGTTGACCTAAGTGGCCAAATTAACTCGGAAGGCCTGGGGCATCAGCAAATAAGCGGCTCAGGGGGCCAACTGGATTTTATGATCGGTTCCTATTGGTCACAGGGCGGTAAGGGAATTACCTTACTAAGTGCGGCCAGAAAAATGAAAGACGGCAGCCTGGTTTCCGGGATAGTCCCAGATCTACCGCTGGGAAGCCCTGTTACCGTTCCCCGAACCTTTGCCCAGTACGTAATTACTGAGTATGGAATTGCTAACTTGAGAAATAAGACCAGACGGGAACGGGCTAAAGAGTTAATTAATATAGCTCATCCCGACCTGCGCGGGGAATTGCATGCGAGTATGAACAAGAATTTTTATCCATTTGCTAGTATGAAACTTAAAAGTCTATAGCATAAACGTGAAACCGCTTTTGGGCTAAAAACCTATAAGCGGTTTTTCGTTTTATTCCCACAATTCATCAGCCAGCTTTTGGGTTTCATTCTTAAGTCTTTTAGTGTCTTCCCGGTCAATTGTCCACCGGTTATTCTCAAAAACAATTACGTCCCCTTCGCGGGCATCGTTGGGAATATCACTAAGCTTAATTGTTTCCATTGCGCCCTCAAATTCTACGACGGCGAATTCACCTTCAAATCGGTCAATAATCCCTTTTCTCATTTACTTACCTCCCGTCACTTTCATATCTTTACCGTCGGTTATGAAAACAATTGTGCCATTCTTATCAGTTCTATAAATCTTAATGCCAGCTTTGCTTAGTCTGCTTAAAGTCTGGGTGTGGGGATGTCCATACTTATTGTCAGCTCCCAACATTATTACAGCAAACTGAGGAGCGACGGCATTGAGAAACTTGCTCCCCGTAGCACTGTAACTCCCATGGTGGCCTACTTTTAAAACTGTGGATTTCAAGTTTACTCCTGAGTATAATATCTGCGCTTCAGACTCTGTTCCCGCATCTCCGGTTAACAAAAATGACTGCGAACCATATTCCATCTTAATAACTGCACTGTAATTATTCAAATCTTCATACGAATCCTTTACAGGGGCTGCGAAACGACAGCTGACTCCCTCCAGAGGTACAACAACGCCTGCTTTGGCTGTAGATATTTTTAATCCCTTGTTTTTAACAGCATTTAATACATCCCGAAAGCTCTCGGTATTATTGGTTATCTTAGGCATGTAAATGTTTTTTACAGGGAATTTATTTATAACTGTATCCAACCCGCCAATATGATCAGAATGGGGATGGGTTCCTACCACTATGTCCAGGTTTTTTACTCCCTGCGAGATCAGATAATTTACTACCATATCACCATGATCATTTTCTCCTGCGTCTACCAGCATATTCTGTCCGGCAGGGGTTTGAATAAGTATCGCATCGCCCTGGCCGACATCAATAAAATGAACCTTAAGCAGGTTGGCAGATGCCGCAGCCGGTTGGCTGGTATTCTGCGTCTGCTCTGTTGGTTTAGGAGTAGTATTAACCTGCCGGCTTATGTTTTGTGAGGTACATCCGGTTATAAGAAGGGGCAAAATGAAGATGATCATAATTAGGGTAGAGATAAATTTGCTGTTTTTCACAATTACATTTCCTTTCGTGATTAAGCTGCGATTAACGGAGGCAAATAATAATGTACCAGATCTATCTCAAACTTATGGGAAAACAGTATATGCATAAGGACTTTATAAAGAATCCATGGAAGAAATTCTTTATTCTTCGTGGTAAAATCTATTTCCAGTTTGGGGGTCATAATAGACTCTAAGTTCTTTATTAGTAATTGGGTCAATAAAAACCTCAGTTGTAGGTAAATATCCTTCTGGAATGTCAGTGCCGTGATTCCTATGGTAACGTTTGTCCCAAATGAACCATGAAAGCAGTGCAATAACAACAAATCCACCGTAAATTAATAAGTTAATTCCCATAATTAAGCTTCTTTTTCGACGACTACCGCAGTCCCGTATGCCACGATTTCACTCATCGTTTGCCCAATTTCGCTGGAATCGAATCTCATCATGACAACAGCATTTCCTCCCATAGCCTGGGCATTTTTAACCAACCGGTCTATAGCTTGTTTACGTGTGTCTTCAAGTAATGACGTGTATTCATGGATTTCTCCACCTACAATACTTCGTAAAAAAGCTACTATATTCCCTCCTAATCCGCGGCTGCGAACAACCACTCCAAACACTTGGCCTTTTACGTCTGTTACTTTATAACCTTTGATATTTTCAGTGGTAACTATTAACATGCCATAATTCCTCCTATTTTCATTCTCAGGTAAATGGAGATATTCTTATTTTATATCATTATATCCGTAACATCATTCAATGAACCAAAAAATTTAGAGCCACTTAATTAATATAGGGATGGGTCTTTTACTCCCTTAAGTGAACTCCAGTTTAATGAATATAGCCAAATAGAGAGGAAACATTATCCATAATGACGAATATTAACAGAACTATACGAAATGTGATTAGGTTAGAAGTAGGGGCATCTTTGGCTAATGAAAAACAAGGAGATATTATGGAACACTTAGATAATTACATATTACTAATAGCACCATGTGGAATGAATTGTGGCACTTGTGTAGCTTACCTCAGGGAAAAAAACAAATGCCCTGGTTGCAGAGGAAGCAATTTGAAAAAGCCTATTACACGCGTTAAGTGTAAAATTAAGACCTGCGATGCCTTTGAAGATAATAAAGGAGCAAATTTCTGTTATGAATGTACCAAATTTCCTTGTGCTAATTTGAAACACTTAGATAAGAGATATCGGATTAAATACAATATGAGTATGATTGAGAATCTGGAAAACATTAAAAAGATTGGAATAGAAGATTTTGTTAGTAATGAAATAAAAAGATGGCTTTGTCCTATATGCAGAGGTACTATCTGTGTTCACAAAGGGTACTGCTATAACTGTAAGAACAATCAAAAGGAATAGTAAAGTAATTAGAGAATCTGCCAAATGACAATTGATAAATAGAGGTTGGAGGATAAGTTTTGTGTCTGAAATAAAAGATGTTGTAGCAGCTATCTTAATTCAAGACAATAAAGTGTTGATTGCTCAACGTGCAAATAATGATCCACTAGCAGGCCTGTGGGAGTTTCCCGGTGGAAAGATAGAGGACAGGGAGAGCCCGGAGGAAAGCCTTATACGGGAAATGAAGGAAGAGTTCTGTATTACCGTTGAAGTTAGAGAGTTTTTTGAGAGCAGTGTTTTTGCCTATGAAGATCGGACTATTCGGTTACTAGCCTATATGTGCAGATGGATAGGAGGAGAAATACTCTCCACGGTGCATAACGATTATCTTTGGGTAGCCGTAGATGATTTAGATGAATATACCTTTGCACCCGCGGACATATCGCTGGTTGAGAAGTTAATGAGGGAATATCAAGAATCTTAGCGACTGCAAACGATTGAATAAGTTTTTTGTAGAAATATTCAATTTCAGTTGGGTAATCTTGAATAAAAAAATACGAGGAGTAGATATAGTGCTAAAATCCAAAACTCTTGATATGGGTGGGATAAATAGAACAGATTTCACTTCCTACTTTCTTAAAATTGGCGGCAAGACGGAAGATCAAGCAACTTTTAACGGATCGTACTGGGAGGTTGTGGTAGGCCCCGAAAAACCGACCAAGCTAGGCCGGTTCAATATCAATCGTATTTTAATTACCTTTAATATTGAGGAAGATATGTTTGATGATTTCATTGCCAAATTTAATATAAATTTTCTCAGAGCTGGGGGTTAGACTTTCTTTAGCTCCAGGGATCACCAATATAATAAAGCTACGAGGGTCTGGATAAGGGGTGATTATGCAGCCATGCGAGAATTGAAAGAGATTATATTATATATAGCTTATAATCTGGTCAACCAAAATCAAGTCATAACTATTGAAGCCATTCAACAACAGCTGGAGTGGATGCTGATAAAAGACTTGGAGATAGCCCAGGAAATGTTCTGGTTGACTGAAAACGGCTTCCTTATTATGAGCAGCAATAAGGAATTTTCACTAAGCGACTTTGGTAAAAGGGAAGCGTTTAGGATCAACAAAGTCAGAAGCAGGGAAGACTTCAACCGGTTAATAGATAGCGCCACCCAAAGTCAGGCCTACCTTGATTACTGCGAAGAGATCTACGGCCATCGAATGTACCTTTTCAATATGATGGATAAAGATCAGCTTGATTACCTGTTCAATGTCGTAGCCATTACCTCAAACGACACCATTTTGGACCTGGGCTGTGGTACAGGCAGTATTATCAATGCCTTGGTTAATAAATATTCCTGCCAGGGGATCGGAATTGACCAATTGAATGAGCCGATAGTCAGAAGATGCAGTGATAGGATTTCATATATTGACGGGGACCTGGACGACCTGTCTGATTGTCATATAAACCCAACCATAACCCTGGCCGTTGACAGCCTATATTTCAGCAGTGATTTGGATAGATTACTAAGACATTTAAAGAGCTTCTCCAACAACCGGTTATATCTGTATTACTCACAATACATTTTCAGTGAAAGCCAAAAAGATGAGTCCCTGCTGCATAGTGACAATACCAGAATGGCTGAGGTTCTTTGCAGAAATGGGATAATCTACAGGGCTGTTGACTATAGTGCCAATGAAAGAGCCCTGTACGAAAACGCCCTAAAAGTACTTCCGAAATATCAAAATGCCCTGGTTGACGAGGGAAATGGTTTTTTGTACGAAACCAAAATGAAAGAATACCGCAGCGGCCAGGAAATGTATGACAAAGGCCTGGCCAGCCGCTACCTGTATATAGTTGAAAGATGACAACAAATTAAAGATTCTATTGTTTACAGGAAAGAGTGGAGGATAGGAAATGAAACTGGTTTGCGAATCTGACAAACTTGAAGACTATTTGTTGGAACTGGATGTGGTTGATTACAGCCATTCATTAATTATTGATAAAGTAAACGAACTATTTCCTGACTCACTAAACGAAATAGATACGGTTAGAACCGTATTTGAATTTGTAAGAGACAGCATCAGTCACTCCATGGACATAAACAGCTCTCGGATTACCTGTAAAGCATCTGAAGTCCTGTACCATAAAGAAGGTATTTGCTATGCCAAATCCAACCTGCTGGCTGCCATCCTAAGAAAGAAGGGCATTCCTACCGGTTTTTGCTATCAAAGGCTTACCATAGGCGATACACCCGACACGGGCTATTGCATTCATGCCCTAAATGCCGTCTATCTCAGAACACTGGATGTTTGGATAAGATTAGATGCACGGGGAAATAAGGAAGAAGTCAATGCTCAATTTTGTATTAACGAAGAGAAATTAGCTTTTCCCGTAAGACCCCAATATGACGAACTTGATTATCCTACTATTTATACAAAACCAAATGCCGATACAATAGCCACATTGAAGCACAATACAGATTGTATTGATATGGTGCTCCATCATTTGCCAACACGAATATAGTGGTTTTCTACAACAGTAAAACATTTAGTAATGCCTTCCTGTTAAGCCGGGAGGGCATTTTTGTGTAAATAACTCTTATTGATTATTTTCATAGGCAGTATCTGCTGCAATCCCGTTCGAAGGTGTCAAGGGGACGGGGTTATCGACATACCGGACATATCGTATTTAATGTTGTCAATAACCCGTCCCCTGACATGCTATTCTCAGATCCTACTACAAACGGAATTATCATTTGTGCAACTTTTTGAAAAACAGGAACAATAACTGAATTTCCGAATTGTCTATATGCCTGTGTATCAGAAACCGGGATTTTAAAAGAATCATCATAACCCATAAGCCGAGCACACTCACGGGGAGTAAGCTTACGAGGGTTTAACTCCGGTCCCTGATCAATCAGAATTTCTGATCCATCCTTATAATATCGGGCTGACAGTGTTCGCGCAATAGAATCCTCATTCACAAGACCAAAACCAAATCCGTTCCCTTTGGCCTTATGCTTTTCTGCATAGCGCTGAAGATAATGCCAGAGGCTATCTGAGAGAGTATATTTATTGATAACTTGGCTGTGAATGTGATCAAAATATCGATAACCATCATGAGGAAGGAATGGTTCGGTACCATCCGTTTTATGAAGAATACTATTCATTTTGATAATACCTTTTTGTGGCAGATCCAATGCATCCCATGAGAAATCAACATTTTTCGAAAAACCAACAATTACAATGCGTTCTCTATGCTGGGGGACAAAGTGCTGACCATCGATGACTTTATAAAATACGTTGTATTTGAGATCATTCTTAAGGACTCCCATTATTATTTCAAAAGTTCTTCCTTTATCATGCGAACTAAGATTTTTTACATTTTCAAGAACAAATGCTTTGGGTTTCTTCGCTGCGATGATACGCGCAACATCAAAAAATAAGGTTCCTTGAACTTCGTCCATAAAACCGTGTGACCTGCCCAAAGAATTCTTCTTTGAAACACCAGCAATTGAAAACGGTTGACAAGGAAAACCAGCAAGCAAAATATCATGATCAGGTACTTTATGTTCATTTATTTTAGTTATATCACCTGCAATCGGTTCGTCAGACGGGTAGTTAACGGCGTAGGTTCTTTGGGCATATGTATCCCATTCACTAGTAAAAACGCATTTCCCCCCTTCTACTTCAAAAGCTCTTCGGATACCGCCTATTCCGGCAAACAGATCAATATAAGTAAAAGCTTGACTGTCTTCAGAATGCGGAAAGATATCATTAAGCATCTTCGTAAGCTGAGGAACAATATACTCCTTGGGTTTGCATTCTCCTATTAGCCAACGACGGACAGTTGATTCATGGACTCCTACTTCCTTTGCTATTTGGGTTTTTGTTTTGTATTGGCTAAGGGCTTCAATTAGAATATGTGTATCCATTGCGGTTACCTCCACGGGAATGATATATGCATTATGCACAAAAATTACCCAGGTGTCAAGCAAAAAAAAGAACAATTGTTCTATTGCCAAGTAATTTATTCAATGTTAATTTTAAAAAACTAAACTCGTTTGTTCGTAGCACAAGGGAGGCATAATGTTGTTTGAAAATCAAGAAAATTTAATACAGTTCATGACCGATAATGGCGCTGATAGAATTCTGTTTAAATGTCTTGCTGAAAATGATAACAGTAAACAACAGATATATCTTGGAGGCAGTTTTGAGGCATTAAATCAGATTCCCTTCGGAACAGTAATTCCTGGTAATCTTAATGGGAAGGAACCTAATTACAAAGCTTCTTTGGCGTTTTACTGGATCAGTGATGAAGGACGGATAGAATTGGCTCCCGGAGCACAGTTGATTCTATATCCAAAATATCCGGAAGTACGACTTTCAGGTTTCCTGCAAGGGTGCAGTATTTCACCGAGCAATCATCTTCATCCTGTACCCTCCGGAGAAAGAAGATATAATAATGGGAGAGACGGACGAGTTCTTGTGCTGGGGATACGTGCTGACGGTCATATTCTTGCCTATCTTGCTCCAGCAGGAACACCTTTGGCGAATAAACTGACATCGATGGCGGATGATAGCAGTATCTTTACAAGCATTGAGACCGTATCAGGTCTGGCCACTAAGTATGCTTTATTATCGATAATACAGGATATACAGCACGACGAATGGATTCCTGGTTGCAGAATGAATTCACGGGGAGAAGCTATATATTACAAGGCACCAAATGGAGGAGGCTACACCCTTGAAGCATGTTTAGGAATTATTCCTAATGGAAGAGCAGAGCCGGACTGGAAGGGATGGGAGGTCAAAGCTTTTACAGGTAATAAAATAACTCTGATGACGCCAGAACCAGATGCCGGTTACTATGGTCAACACAGAGTTGAAGGCTTTGTCAGAAGATATGGACGAACCAGACCAGTAGGAGATTTATATTTTACAGGTGTTCATAGGTGTGGGTACACACAATCAAAAACAGGACTGACAATGATACTGGATGGTTTTGATGAAATAACGAATCGGATTGTAAATGTCACAGGCGGGCTGATTCTGTTGGATTCGGATGGGTACCCTGCAGCTATTTGGACATTTGCAAAACTACTCGAGCATTGGGGTAAAAAACATGCTCATGCAGTCTATGTTCCATACAGGAAACAAGAAAGGCAGGGAGTTGTCGGATACCAATATGGAAATCCTGTCATGTTAGGAGAAGGAACTGATTTCTATAAATTCCTTAGAGCATTTTATAACGGGACTGTCGTATATGATCCAGCATCGAAACTTTTCATAAATGAAAAGGGGAATTCCCAAACGAAAGCCCGTAATCAATTCAGGATTAATGTAAATGATTTAAACGTACTTTATTATCAATTTTCACTTGAAATACTACCTTAACAATAATTAAAGTATAGAGGTATAGCCATGGATGTTCACTCAAAAGAAATTCGCAGTTACAATATGTCACAAATCAAAAGCAGGAACACAAAACCAGAAGATATGGTAAGGACCTTCCTGTTCTCCAAAGGGTTTCGTTACAGGAAGAATGATAAAAGTCTTCCGGGTTGTCCTGATATCGTATTCCCAAAGTACAAAACAGTGGTTTTAATTAACGGGTGTTTCTGGCATGTCCATGAAACCTGCAGGTATTTTGTATGGCCGTCATCCAATATTGAATTCTGGAAGGAAAAACTCGGGCGTAACAAGCAGCGGGACGAAGAAAACATGGCGAGTTTGACAAACATGGGTTGGAGAGTAATCGTTGTTTGGGAATGCGAACTTAAAAAGGCTGTTCGGGAGGAGCGGCTGGAAAAATTGTTGTTTGAGATTAATCCTGATTTTCAATAATTGTCCTCACTGCAAATTGCCAAAGAGAAGAAAAAAGCAGGGGTATTAAAGATATTGGTTTGATAAAGAACAAAGTTAGTACCTATAAGGAAAATTATTGATGTTACCTTTCGGTATCTTATGGACAAGTCATAGATCAAATGATAAACCAGCACATGGATAAGCTAGGTAGTTAATATAACAATAGACAAAACCGCTTTTAGGTGAAACCTAAAAGCGGTTTTGTCTATTGTTCACAATTCATTATATAAATTCGGATATTTTAAAGGAAACTTTATCCATAATAGCGAATAATCACAAAATAAGGCGAATTGGTTCGGTTGCAATAGCCCAGAACTTACCCGCGGATTTCGAAATGGGGGATTTGAGTGCAGTACATAGATAGCAAAGTTATGATTATGATTATATTTAAGTCATTTTGGGCCATCTGGCCTTTATGGGCATTCCTTCTGGCATTAGCTGCAGGGAAACTTATTTATAGGCTGTATGAAATGAACCGACTGGCACGTTCAGGTGTAAACGATATCGATAATATGGATGGGAAGACCTTTGAAAAATATCTGGAAGTTTTATTTATTAAGTTAGGATATAAGGTGGAACGGACTCGTTATATTGGAGACTATGGTGCAGATTTAGTTGTGAACAAAGACGGGATCAAAACAGTAATTCAGGCAAAACGGTACAAAAACAAGGTCGGTATCAAAGCTATTCAGGAAGCAGTGGCAGCAAAAGGACATTACACATGCGATAAAGCTATGGTGGTTACGAACAGCTTTTATACCAATCAGGCGAAGGAATTGGCTCGGTCTAACAGAGTAGATTTGTGGGACAGAGATGATCTGGTCAAAGCCCTCTTGTTAGTTAAGAAGGAAACTGTTGTACAGGCAAATTTAGAAGCAAGTGCCACGTCGGAAGAGATTGAACCTTCATCGCAAGAAGCGCTGGACAATAACAAGTGTATAATCTGCGGCCAGCTAGTATCAGAAAAGGTTAAGCAGTATTGCGTGGATCATACTGACCGTTTCGGAGGCAAGATATACTGCTTCCAGCATCAAAAGGAGATCAAATAGGAATGGCATTACTGGATGAATGAAGGACGTCCTTCAGCATTACAGAATGCCAAATTCCCTCGAACGGCAGCTCGCCTATGCCTGATGTGGGATAGACTAATGAACGAGGGTTTCACCTCCTTCTGGATGTGATTTATGCTAGAAGAACTCTTTGAATTGAGAACTGATAGAGTGGAGCTTCATTTTAGTAAATCCACAGGTAAAGTGCCAGCAGTTTTGCCTGGGGCAAATACCCCAGGGCGGCTAGCAATTAGTAAGGAACGTCCAGGGTTATCGTGGGAAAAAATTTGGCGGCAAGGAATTCCTGATGATATTGCCTGCTTTTCTAATCAAATAGTGGGACCAAGGCTGTTTGAAGAGACAGATTATAAAATCTATGCCACTTGTAAAAAAAAGTGATTCTCAAGTAAGAATTGTTCACCGAGATCCCTCGTTATTAAAGGACTTGGATTCAGGTGATAATGGCAAAAGTGTCTTTGGTCACATAAACTTTCGATCTCAGGTGGGCAGAACGGAGTTTCGGGTATTGGTGGATGAAGTTCCGGAGTTTGACTTTGAAGTTGAAGTATTTCCAACCAAACTAGATTATAGTTCTGATTATGAAAAAATATTAGCCGATGTCCAGGATATAATGACGGGACTGGCTATGGAATATTTAAAATCAATATATCAGCTTGGCACAAAAGTGGAATTACATAAATCCAGTAATATTGAATGGTTAGTATTATTAAGGAATATTGTTGATGACCTAGAAAGAGCCTTGCTTTATGTTGCCAGACGACCTATTCGAGGCTTAAAACGGGAGATCGAAACAGTTAAAGTTGAAAAAATTAGACGTATCGATGCAACGGTTCGATCTGCTATTAGATGTGGAACTGGTAAAGGTGCCTTTGCTGCGCTTCAGGGTGGTGTAGCAGTTCGTCAACAAATAAACGAAAATAGACCACAACCTACTTTGAATACTGTCGAACATAGATGGTTGGCTGGACAGCTAAATAGAATCAGGCGACGTCTGGTTGGTTTGCGGGTTGAAGAAACGGCTTTGTGGCAAATGGGTATAGAAAAACAAACCGAGCGTCGTGGACAGACCATAAAAGAACTGGAAACGCTTGAATCGAGAATTCTGTTTATGCAGAAATTAGAGCCTTTAGCTTGTGCAGAGGGTGAAGCGCCCATGAGATATGCTTCTATGCAACTACTAGGTTCCCCAGGTTACCGTGAGGCATATCAGGCCTGCATGGTGCTTTCTTTGGGATTACGCATAGAGGGCGGGCCTATGCGTTTATCGGTAAAGGATATAAATTTATTATATGAGTACTGGTGTTACCTAGCACTATTAAGGATTCTTTCCGAGGAAACCGGGCAGGAAATCCCGGTGCAGGACCTTCTAAAGGTGCGGACGAATGGGTTGCAAGTTTTATTAGAACACGGACGTAAAACACAAATCAGCTTTGCGGGGCAGGACGGTAGGAAGATTATTGCTTCATATAATCCTAGCTTTAGTGGGGGAGCCATGCTTATTCCACAGCGTCCGGATATCTTACTTACTCTCCAAGATAAAGATTGGCCTAAGATCCATCTGGTTTTGGATGCGAAATATAGAGTGGATGCAACAGATAAGTATTATCAACATTACAATTCCTATGGACCACCTGAGGACGCGATCAATATAATGCATCGATATCGGGATGCAATACTTGAGCTAGACCATGAAAGTGAAGAACCTAACGCAGTACGAAGAACTGTTATACAGGCAGCAGCGTTATTTCCTTACCAGGAAAAAGAGCAATCCTTTAAAGAAAGTAAGCTGTGGCAATCTTTAAATCGAATTGGGATAGGCACGCTACCTTTCTTGCCTGACAACATGGAATATCTAAGAGAATGGCTACACGGGGCGTTCCAGCAAGGTGGTTCTACTACTTCTCATCGCGCCATCCCTTATAACATTCAGCGTCGAGCGCAAGATTGGCGTATTGCAGCTACAGAAGCAGTGTTAGTTGGGGTGTTGAGGGGAGTTAACCCTGCCCAGCATCTTGATTGGATAATTGAAAACCGTCTTTATTATATGCCTTTGTTAAAGTCGCAGTTGCGCCAGTATACCACGAAATGGGTAGCGATATATTCTCCTCTCGCTATACGTAAACCGGGAGCAGTTACCCATAAGGCAGAAGTGATCGGATTAGAGATAGTACCTAGGAAGGCTATCGATACCCCGTGGCATAGCAATCGGGCAGAAAATGATTTTCAGGTATTATACCGATTGGGAGAAATTATTAAGCTCAAACACCCGGTAGCAAACCTTAATAGCGAAGAACAGGGGCAGCGGTTTTCCAGCCATCGATGGACTACTGGACTGGCTCTGGGTCGAGCGAAACGTCTAGAAGAACTCTTTCTTGAGACTGAACCGGAATGGCGTTTGTTCGAAGATTTGAAAGCTATGGGTATACCATTTCAGCTCAATCCAGGTCCAGTTAAATTGATTGATCCAGACAATCCCAGTGGTCGGGTATGGTTTGAATTAGATAAGTGTAGCATTCGTTATGCTGGCTCGAGTGGCTATGCTATCAAACGGCATGAAAAAACGAATTACTTTAAAGATTATAATGAATTGGTCGCGGATCTTTCCGCATTAGAAATGTAACTATTGTCTATTAGGGGAAGTTGAACTGTCGGACTACAATTACAGGAAAGTGGATAAGAAAAATAAATGCAATAAGCAATAGTAATTAAACTAAATGTGAAAAAACCGATGGTAAGGAGGTTGAAAATGGACCTTATTCTTAAATTTTTTACAACGAATACCGGAGAAATTGAGTTAAAGAAAATACTTGTAACCGTTATAATTGCGTTTATTACTGCATTTGTTTCAATTTTTACTAGTATAACAGCATCATTTATTAATAGTAGTAGAAATAAAAAAACAACTTATATAAATACAATTACAAGCAATAGAATTAAATGGATGCAAGAAATGAAAGGATTTATAGATACTTTTATTCGGAAAACACAAGTTAGTTATTATTCTCCTATATATAACGATATAAAGGAGAGAATTCAGTATTTTGAAGAATTGTCAAGTATAAGAAACAAAATTTTCTTGCATCTAAATTATAGGGGTTATCTCGACGACAAGATAATGACTTCAGTTAATATCATATATAGTAGAATGGAAATGATTTATGAACTAGATACTCTTTTAAAGATAGATGATGTAAATGATAAAATAAAGTATATTTTAAAGCATTACCATAAGGATATACTTAATCAATTGCTTGAATTAATCGATGTCAATTTAAATGATAGACAAGAAATTATAGATTCTCTAGAAGTTGATAAAGAAATTCCAGCGGTATTGCAGGAAGCAATCAACAAAGAGATAACAAAATTTAATAACAAATTTAGAAATGCACCCCAAAGGATTGTTCATGACATTCAAGATTTTCATAACGAATTGGTGATGTATACACAGATATATTTAAAACTTGAATGGGATAGAGTTAAAGATGAGTCGAAAAGCAAACTGAAACCGCAAGACGTAAAGAAATATAAAAAAACTGCCGACGAAATGATAGATGGGTATAATTTAAAACTATATAATTATTCTCTTGAAAAACTGCCAAATTACCTCCGATAAAAGGTTTGCTCCAAATCAATTAAACATCATTGCATGCGGATTTTAATTAACCGCAGACTGTAACTGATGTTCATCTATATGGGTGCATATTTCTGTTTCAGAGACTGTAAAAATATTCAGTTAAACCTTCTATCATTCGTATTGTATGCAGCACTTTTTATATTTTTTGCCACTTCCGCAAGGGCAGGGCTCATTTCTGCCAACCTTTCTATGATTTTGACGTTGAAGACTTGCTATCCTACTTTTTGCGTATTCGACACTCAACTCTTTTAGTCGGTCAATCTCATCAGAAGGGATGTCGCTATAGCTGCATTGCTTCCCTTTAATATTGAGTAGATTGCCATCTTTATCATAATCGAGATCAATCCACATTATTGGTAATGACTCATTGCAAAGAATGGTCGAGTAAACATAATCTTGTCGTTCTGATTCACTCATAATCTTAATTCCCGGAGCCGATATAAATAGACAATATCTAATTTCACCAAAAGCAAATCTCACAAGCATTCTGCCAATTTCATTTTGCCTTTGTAACGCATGATGAATTGCTTTGCAAAAATCATTTTTGGCTTCTGTAGACATGTCCAAAAGAAAATGCGCTATATCTATTTTATTTTTTTCTATGCCTTGCTCTAATAATTGGATTATGCCTGATATTTCAAGCGGTATGTCTTGTATTGGTTTGACAGCGTTTAGCTCTGGCAGGTATAACCTGCAGAAATAATCGTCTAAATCTTTTCTGAAGCCATTCCATTTAACTGAGTGTTCTGACGGAAATTCAGAGGCTGTAATCGAGTACATGTTATGATTAATATACATACCCAAGTGATCAAGCTCATCGTTCATTGCAATTTGAGGAATATCTATCGCAATCTTCCGTTGCTTCAAGAAATGCAGAAAATATATAGGCGAGTCAAAATATCTTTCGTATGCCAATAGATCATCATACGAGATTACTATTATTTTGCTCGAAAGGTTAATGAAATTTAGTTTCTCAGCTTTTGCTGCAAACTCATTAAAATTATCAACAGTTACAGAGAATGAATAAATCTCTTTGTATTCATTGATGTTTTTGATTTCAAATTTTTTTTGCTTCTCTTTATCATAGAACGGAGCCGGCTGATGTTCATTTATATACTTTATTGTTCGGCTGCATTGAGAATCTGCTTCTTGGGCAAGCTTCGTGTATGCTCTTACATGGGCGTCAAAATCATTAATCGGTGGAGTTTGAGGGAAGGAGCCTGCTTTGATTTCAATTATAAATAAACAATTTTCATATGTAATAAGCAAGTCGTTTTCGTTCATCTGTTTTAAGGAATTACCTACTGGGTAGTAATTCCCTGCATTTGCGGTTGCTCCAGGTAATAGATGCAAAAATAACTCTTTTACCATGTTCTCGCTTGCTAAGTTCTGTCGCCTATTCCATGTATCCACATAATCAGGTTTTAGTCGGAAGATTTCTTTCTGCAAAGCGCGATAAATATTATCAAATAACGAATAGTAATCAAATCCATAAGATATCCCATCTATTTTTATAAACGGTTTCTTCTTGGTCGGCAACTCCATTATTGGCCAGCCTGAAAACTCTAAGCCATCAAAAAATGAATCATATTCACCAATTCCTAAAGACAAAGCGTCGATTAATCGCGCATCCCATCCGGTAACATAGGAAATGTTATTTAAAGCTTCACCGAATATTTTCTCAACTATTGGGTTGACTATATCTCGCGCCTCATCAATTGCTGTTTTAGGCTCTGTACCCAAATCAACTGTTTTACAAAAATCATCATAACTCTTTCCCATGTCCATCCAAGCATCTGCTAAACCCTGCGAAAGAGAATATTGAAGTTTTTCAAGTCCCTCGATTATTTGCTCAGCAGTAACTCCAAACAGTTCTATAAGTACATCGTTATGCGGGGGCAAAAGATACCTCAGTGGTTCAAGTTCAAACACCTGATAGCGATTACCTCTGACGAGATAAAGCATTTGAGACTCTACAATATGATGCATTATTTCGTCAGAGATCTGACCGGTATCTTTTTTATATGCAGACCAATAATGATAAAAATATACGAACTCCTTATACAAGTCTTCTATGTCCGCGAGTACTAAATGCCATCGTTTTTCCTGATCCTCACTGGATTCTGTATTGTCAAAATGATTTTCTGTTGAAACCAAAATGCTTTGGATGTATTCCTGAGCCCTGATTACCATATTCTCTTCGCTCGTATAGTCGATTTCTGAAAACTTATTCATATGAGACATCATAGCCATGTCTTTTGTGAATTTTAGTAGCATCAAAGGATCGCAGATAGATATTTCATCTTTTATCTTTTTGACCTTTTCAGCTATGCGTTCCTTTACATTCGGGTATTCCTCTTTATAAAATGCTTGTATTTGAGCATGCTGTTCGGGCGTGCTTAGGTTACGCAAAGACACAACTTTACCATATCGCGCAAGTTCAAATAGCCCGTCATTATAATAGTCATCAGCTCTAACTAATTTTTGTTTATTCTTTTTGCCCACGCCGCAATTCCTCCTTATTGCTCAGAGGTATTTCATGCAAGTATTTAATTATCAATTAAAATTAATATTTTTTTAACTTCAAAATCCCTGAATTCGAGGGGTTATAATCTGAGCTCTGCTATTTTAGATTAATTGTAACAAAAATTTCCTTTCTTCCCAATCTGTATTCTATCGGGCAAGCTCTCTAGCCAACACGACTGACTTCTACTCAACATCCTTCGCCTAGGAGCTGGGAATCGAGTTTTATCGAAGTAGCCATTCACTTTCGTTTTGCCGAACATCAAATTCCCTATGTAAGCTAATTATGAAAATAATTATTCATATGAAATAATTATATATTCCAAAATCTAAATATTGGTATGATAGAGGAAAGCATCGCATAGAGATAAAAAATTAGTGCATGAACTATTCTGGAGATATTTGCCCAAAATCTTCAGAATTCATGGATAAAAAAAGCTAAGGTAAAGATTTGCCGGAATAACCAATAAACAGGAGAAATAAAAAGTTGAAAGTAAATAAAATAGGTAGGAATGAACCTTGCCCATGTGGTAGCGGGATTAAGTATAAGAATTGTTGTCTAAGAAATGATGAAGAATTATCGGATAATACCTTAAAAGCTTTTATGGCTAGGTTTATTCCCAAGAGTTTATTGGCCACTCTGGGTGGATTACAACTTTGGCCACCTAATCATGCTCACACCATACGCCTACAAGAGACTACTCGATTAGCTTGCTCCTTAAGAACTTCAGGAAAATCTGAAATTGAACTAGCACGATTAATACAAGAAATTAATTCATTTTTTCCATACGATGGGCCGGTTGGCTGCCTAGAAGACCCTCCAGAGAATCTATTTACAGAAAATATGGTATTTCATGGAGGCAATTATATAATCTATCCCGGAATTAGTTATAATGCCAGGAGTGTCCTTCAAAATTTACTATTTGCACTCTATGAAATAGGTAAGGATATTCCAAACGAATTTATTATAGAGATTCAAACTATCGTTTTAGCCGTATTATCTTTAAGTAATGAAGTTGCACGAAGAGCTGGGCATACAAGATATATGGATAGTCCTAATACATGGAGGCAAGACTTAGATATTATTTCAACAGATGAATTAAATAATTTGCGCAATGCCGTTCAGTTTACATCCGACGACCTCGAAATTATTTTGACCCCATTAGGGGTTGGGGTTGATGTATTATCACCTCTAATAACTAAAGCAAAAGACCAGAATCTTTTTGAATCAAGTTTTGAATCAAATCCATTATTACTTAGACCTTTAATAGAATGTGATTCGAACATAATACTAGTTATACCCGGATCATTGGTTTCCTCCTTAGGACACCATATTTGGTTCACTGCGAAAAAATACGGAATCCTTGATAATTTAATTTATAAGTATCGTACAATAATTAAATTCAAAGTGCATGAATGTTTAAGATTGATGCTTTTTAGTCTAGTGGATGTTTCGTTACCAGCTATTGAAGATAATTTACCTATGGAAGAATTACTTTTTGAATTTGATTATCAGAAATTAGCTTATATTCAAATCATCACTGATGATGGCAATAAATATGATGAAAATCATTTAGAAGAGAATGATGAATTTAAAGACTATTGGGCTAAAATTGATATTCGGAGGGAAACAATTACAAAATATTTAATTGAGGGTGGGTTTTGTAATTGTAAAGAAGTATTTTTAATAACTATTATGGGTTATATAGGCCGAGGAATCTTTGTTAGTTTTAAATATGATCCTGATAACACAAGGACACTAATATTATCTTTTGAAGATTTGGAAGTTATTTCTCGGCTTAGAAAATCAGATAATTTAACGCTGTGGAAATTCGCAGGTGCAAAAAGCCGTCTTCCCGTCGGGGCTTTCTTCCCACAATTGTCTCAATTAGATATTTATTCACTTTACCTAGATCATTTTCATTCCTTCAATATAAGTGATGATTCACGATTGTGGAATAAAATATTGGTTGAAATAGGTTGCGGGTTATCTCTTCGCATAAAAGCGGCAAGAACGTGGGATACCCACGGGGTATTATTTTACGATGGAATGCATTTAATAACTGTACATAAATATTATCAAGAAGATCATATTCCAATTTATTATCCAGAAGATAGTTTAGGTAGGTATATAGAATTATTGGTTGACGGATATAAGCAGGTTGTTTGGATTGTTGCGGGGAAAGATCAAAAAATTATACCCCAAACACTATACCAAATAAGTTTTAATGTATGTGAAATGATTGCCTATTGGATATGGCAGTTTACTCCTAGTCTTAGACAACATTTAGAACCTCTTGGAGAAGGATTAATTGAGCTCCGAATTGATTTTGAAAATCCCGATTCTTGGGTGAATGATAAAATGCCTGAAGAATCTTTATTAGAGCCGGTTAAATTCGTTTGGACGGTTGAAGGTCGAAAAATTAATTTTACTATACCAGAAAAAATAATGCCTTGGTTCCAACAGCTAACTAATGAAGGTGAAAGACTAATCTGTGCTGAATTGTTGCGGGCACTCAACGTACTGCTCATACAAAATAATTTACCGGATACTCTCAATGATGTGGTCCGTCAAGAGATTATCAATTCGTACGCACCTTCTGGACTAAAGAAGAAGCTATTCTTGCTTAATATTCAAAACGATGTTGCTTTAGATCCAAACGATCTAACGGAATTACGACTGGTGCAAGAACATGATATTGAGGAGCAATTAGAAGGGTTAGTTTACTTACTTGGTAGCGATACTTCCCAAACTGGGCCAATAGAGGATCTTAAAGATCGCCTACACCTTTGTGAAAAGATAGTTGACGTATACTATGAGCGTATAACTGACCAATTGCAGGAATTTAACTGGAAACCCCTTCAAGAAAAATTGATAGCCCAACATGAGGCTGTCTGGTTTAAACGTGCTAATATGTATCTAACAATTCCCAGTAGTATCGCATGTTATACTGGCTTGGATTTTCGCGCTAAAGAGTTAATGGAAGAGATTCCCTCATTAGATAGAACGGCTATTACTATTAGGACATTGTTGGAAATCGTAACCGCACAACCACCTTCCGGTCGAAGAATTCCCAGTATGGACGACTATGATAGACTATTGGCTATAACCCTACATTTGAATAACTGGGCCCATTTTCATGACCAGATATATTATAAAATATTTGATCATGGAATTAGTATTCTAAAGTCAGGCCGAATAGGTATTAAACCAGATACTGGTGCCGAGAAGATGGGTTCTTTCCTAGAAGCAAAAACGCATCAAAGTATTGTTTATGCTAACGATTCATATCAGCATTTTTTCAATGGAGATGAAGAAATTACTGAACAGGATGTAGAGGTGGACCCGGAATTTGAGAAAGCCTTTATAGCTGAATTCGGATTTTCTGCAATCCAATTCACCGAAGCTATAACGCTATTGAGCGAAATTGGATTTGAGAAAAATGAAGGTATAGTCTGCGTTAGCCTAAGTGAATTGAAACATATACTAAATGCAAAATTGAGTTTATCTATCAATCAAATTGACCAAGTAATAGAATTACTTTCATTAGGTCCTAGACCGAAATGGGAGGAAGCTCCAGCTGGATTTGATCAAAACGATATTTGGCCCTGGAAATATAATCGTCATTTATCTTACATAAGAAGGCCATTAATAAGAGGACCTGAACCAGAAGATAATCCCCCAATAAGTTGGGGCCCTCGTCATGTCCGAAAAGCCGGAATACAATTATTTGATATCATATTTTCAGGAAGTTATAAGGCCAGTAGTTCTGAAATGAAAGCTATGATGGGAAAAATCAACAACAAAAAAGGAAAGAACTTTAATAGGGACGTATTTAATTGGTTTAAAGAAAATACCCAATGGATAATAGATTCTGAAGTTCAGATAAAACCGGGTAAATCTTTATCTGCTGATGAGGATCTAGGTGATATTGATGTGCTGATTATTGATAGTAAAAACCGACGGATTTTTTCTATTGAATGCAAGAATATTGGATCAGGTAGAATCCCGAATGAAATTGCGAGTGAAATTAGAGAAATCCTAGGGGGTGAAGGAGAAAGTAAGGCTCTATTAATAAAACACAGTAAGAGGGATGAATGGCTAAGAAGCAATGTGGAGAATGTTCTAGCCGAGTATAAACTTCCGAACGAACCTCACCAAGTTTATTCGATGTTCATAACAAAAGAGGAAATGCCAGTTTCTTATTTGAGAGAAGTGCCTTTTTCCTTCGTTTCATTTTCGAGATTGAAACGCGAAGGTGTTGATTTACTAAATAGAATTAAATGAGCCAGCAAATAATCAACCTATAATAGTGACCTTTCCATTGTCCATATACTCAATAGGCTAATAATGGGAAGAACACGAAACAGAAATAATAGCAGCTCTAACGAAGAAAGGTGTGATCCATTATTAAAACATTATTATTTGGAAATGGTATTAATATTGAATATGGCGGTTCCGATAATACCATTAAATCTATTATTCTAAGAGCGATACAAAATACAAAAGAAGCGGATTATCCTGTACATATTATCGTCGATGATCCGGAATTACTTTTGTCTTTGCTAGGTCATTTATTCTTACAAGTAAGAGATATACTTTCCGGCAATTATGACAAATTTGCTTTTGCGACTTATGAGAAAGCATGTTTAGAAGATTTCAAAAGAAGATATAGAACTTATAACAGTATTAATATTGCGAGTATAGGTTTCGAAGATTATTATTTGGTATACGACCTCATGTGTTATAAATATAAAATTCGAAATCCTGAGCGGTATTATATCAGAGAAGCATTAAAATCCTTTTTTATTTACTCAATTTATAATAAGGGAAAGGTTAATAGTATTTACACAAGGTATCCCAAAAAGCTTCAATTCTTTTTTGACCAATATGATGAGCTATATACAACAAATTATGATCAAAATGTTGAAGTATTCTCAGGGAGAAATGTAGGCTATTTGCATGGAGCTTTTAATATTAAAAATGATATATACGATCCGGATTCGATGCGCAATAAAATGTCAGATAGCCCAATAAAAAATTGTAATATTGATGATACCCATTATTATCTTTATTCAAATGTCATAACTACATATAACGGATATTCAAAGATGTTTTCAATAAAACAAACGAAAGATGCTAATATAGCAATCGACAAGATGGCATCTGCATATGCTACTAATCCGTCTGTTAAGGCGGAAGTTGATAAATGGGAAAAGGATGCAAATGATTTAGTCAGAAAATTAGCTGAAGGCATAAAGCTAAAACTACAAGACAACGAATTAAAATTCGAAGAGACATATCCAATACAAGAATTTATTGATATTAAAGGTAATATTGATATTGTTGGTCTTTCTCCCAATAACGACACTCATATTTTCGAGGTTCTAAATGATAACGAAAAGCTAACAACGATAACATACTATTATTATGATTTAGCAGAAAACGAGATTGTTGAACAGCTGTTAATCAAACACACTCCTATTTTTAAGAGTGTAATTTCTCTATGGGAATATTATAAGAGGGTGAAATAATGGATGAAAAATTAAAGTTAGTACAGGCAATTATTGCAATTACCGGCAGTGTTATGGAAGGCAATAATGTCTTAAAACAATACCAAGAACTAACATCGCCAAAAAAGAAATATTTATACGATAAAGCAACGCGAATAGTAAAGAGGCATAATAAACCTTTTGATGAGGCACAACCCCTTGTTGTGGTTGATATCGGAGTTTGCGCGGCTGAAGAAAACGAAGATCCAGCTGTGATTCTTTTAGCTCAAATAAGCAAAGGTAAATAAGTAATTTCAACTATGACTATAACTTCCCATAATCCATTTTCGATTCTGAACAGTCTGTTAAAGATGCGTAGTTAAAATAGTAATCAGGATTGGGGGATAATTACTACAATACTAAATATGTAAAAAGAGGATATACATTCTTATTTGTTGAAGGCTGATGCCTACTGAGGAGGCAAATATATGAAATATGAAGTGCAGATATTTGAAGATGTCCCCTTTGAGCCTAAACCGGGAGAATATAAATGTGAAGTACTTAATAGGTCTGGAACGGTGGTTATAATATCAATAAATGATAAAGGAGAGCCTACGCAAGAACGGTATGGACTGGTTGACCGGAAAGAGGTTTATTCCCTTATAGAAGCAGGACAAATAATTAACCTTAATTTCTGTTATATAGCAGGGTTTTCGCTTGATGAGTATAGAAAAAAAAGGAGCATGAATAAGGGTACAAATGTTTTAATTAAACTATATCAGGCAAGAAACACATTTTTTGATACTGGAAAATCGTTTGAAAATGCAATAGGTTATAAATTATATTCTTCGAAGAGTATGTCTGGATATAACGATGTTAGTTTTAATAGAGCACATTTTGTTGATGGAGATGTTGATTTTGGCGGTGCGAAATTCGGTAATGCAAAAGTAGATTTCTATCGAGTTAATTTCGGTAATGGAAGAGTCAACTTTAAGGGGACACAGTTCGGTGATGGAAAAGTTGTTTTTAAGGAGGCAAAGTTTGCTGATGGAACAGTAAAATAATTCACCACTATTTTTATTATGCTTTGCCATAAGTAATCCGAATAAAAAAGCTATTGATTTATCATTGAAGGCGGCAAATCACATTCTTACACATTCAAATTAAAAGAAGGATGTTTGTTATGGTTATGAAATCAAAAATCGAATGGACAGAATGTACTTGGAATCCTGTAACCGGCTGTTCAAAGATATCAATTGGATGCCAGAATTGTTATGCTTTAAAAATGGCTAACCGCTTGAAATCAATGGGCAGCCATAAGTATAGAAACGGATTCGATGTTACCTTACATGAATACTGTTTGGAAGATCCGTTGAAAATACGTAAACCGTCCTTTATATTTGTTAATTCAATGTCTGATTTATTTCATGAACAAATTCCCACCGAGTTTATAACGAAAGCATTTGAGGTTATGAACAAAGCTACCTGGCATACTTTTCAGATTCTTACCAAACGATCAGAACGCTTGGCTGAAATTGCTGGAAAACTGAACTGGACCAGCAATATCTGGCAGGGAGTGACTGTTGAGAGTGATGAATGTAAAAGCAGAATTAACGATTTAAGAACGGTCCCGGCTGAAGTCAGATTTATTTCATTTGAACCACTGGTTGGCCCGATTCATGGTCCAAATCTGGCCGGAATTGACTGGGCAATTGTTGGCGGTGAAAGCGGACCCGGTGCCAGGGTAATGAATGAAGAATGGGTATTGGACATAAAAGAGGAATGTGAACGGCAGAAAGTATTGTTTTACTTTAAACAGTGGGGCGGGGTCAACAAGAAGAAAAATGGTCGCATGCTTCTAGGTACGACCTGGGATGCCAGACCGGAAAAGTTAATTCGTTAACTAGAATTATAAAAGATAATTGCAGCAGTCACCATGTGTAGTATAGGCCATATCATGCTCTCCTCAAGGATGATAAACTGCAAACCGAAGATATTAACAACCCATTAAATGATTCGATAAAAGCCCAAGACCTATTTTTTGCCGAAGTTACGGCTTCAACAGACAGACGGTGAGATTTTGCATTAATAAGCTTGAAAATGTGAAAGGGGGAAAGGAATGTACTGCGGAAGCTTTACCAAGGATGACAGCATAAGGGGTAAAACGGCAGCCTTGAGTTTATTCATCTTGGGAATCACATATATTATTGTTCTTATTGTGGGACTATTGTCACTTAATTCAAAACTGGAACCTATTCAAGATCCGTTTTTTTCTATCATGGAAATACTTATTATAGTAATGGCTCCATTAATGGTTGTACTTATGGTTGAAGTTCATGCTTACTCTGGTAATGATGTAAAAACTCTCAGTTTAACGGCGCTTGTCTTCATGTGTTTTGCTGCTTGCATTACATGTAGTATACATTTCCTGGTTTTGTCCATTAGTCGCCAGATTGAGTCTATAACAGCCTTAGCGTGGCTCCCATATATCTTTTCATTTAAATGGCCGTCAGTCATATACGCCTTGGATATACTGGCTTGGGACTTGTTTTTTAGCCTTTCTATGCTCTTTGCCGCACCTGTTTTCAGGGGTGACAGGCTGCAAACGACAGTGCGGATCTGCCTGCAGGCAAGCGGTATATTAAGCTTGGCGGGGTTGATTGGTCCGATTCTTGGTGATATGCAAATCAGAATGATTGGGGTTGTGGGCTTTGCGGGAGTATTTCCAGTTGCCTGTCTGCTTTTGGCGAAAGTCTTTGATCGATCGGATTGTCAAGAGTACACAGGATCTTAATACAATCATTTTAAGACAGAACCCAACCGGCGAAATTAGAAATAATCTCTGGCAAGAGATAAGAAAAAAGCAATTGAAAGTTACCCAGGAATACTTTAATGAACTATTATAGCTGTTAAATATATAGGAGCTGAAATATGAAATCGTATCGCAAGGAACTGCATTTTCACTTTCCGACCCGCCGGGGCTTGCAAAATATAACCTCGAAAGTCCAGGAGGCTATTGATGAAAGCGGGGTAAAGGAAGGCCTGGTTTTGGTAAATGCTATGAATATAACAGCAAGCGTGTTTATTAATGATGACGAGAAGGGTCTTCACCATGATTATGAGGTCTGGCTGGAAAAACTGGCCCCGGAAAAGCCCTACAGCCAGTATCGCCATAACGGTTTTGAAGACAATGGCGATGCCCATCTAAAACGCACTATCATGGGACGGGAAGTGGTGGTGGCGATAACCGGGGGCAGGCTGGATTTTGGCATCTGGGAGCAGATATTTTATTTTGAGTTTGACGGTAAGAGGGACAAACGTGTTTTGATTAAGATTATTGGGGAATAAAGCATCCCCGTTAAATTGATTGATCCTGACAACCCCAGTGGTCGTATATTGTTTGGGTGTTTATTTTGCTGATTTTAGCAACAATCACAATTCGGCTTACTTCCAGTAAGCTTGCCCTTTATTATGGCATAAGCTCAGCCAACACCTGCTTTAACTTCCACTGCATTTACAGGGCAGTTCAGGGCACATGCTCCGCACTCCATACAGCGGTCTTTGTCTTTAACGGTTACTTTTCCTTTGTCCACCAGTTTAAACACCTCGTGGGGGCAGACATCTATGCAGAATCCACAGCCAATACATTTATTTTCATCGAAATATAATTGGGCAACTCCTTTAAGGTACTGCATGTGCATCGTATATCCCTCCTCATTTCAAAGCAAATCGGCCTATGACTAGTAAGGCAATTCCGATTAATGATGCGATTATTAGAATTGGAACGGCCTGGAGTGTTTCCTTCTGAGTACCTGAAAATGATGTATATGGCGTTGAGCCAGTAAAATTCAATGCAAGAAACGAAATTAGAGACGTTAGCAATAGAGAATTGGCTAGCATTATCTGCCATGAGCTGCTGTACATGAAAACATCTCCAAAGCGTATTACGATCAAAGACCAGATCATACCTGCCAAGGTTCCTTTCGCAGCAAATGATTTAAATGGTATTACCGGCAGCATTACTGGTACTATGACGCAGCCTATCAGAATCGCGATTAAATACGGCAGACTGTTAAATCCAGCCACTTTGAGCATCTGGCTGAATGATAGACCACCGTTGTTAATCAGGTTAATGAGGAAAAACATAATAACTATGATGGGAATAAATTTAGAAGCCATTAATAATTCTACGGGCGTTAAAACGATTCTTTCCGCGAGATCAAAAGTAACCTTTCTCATCGCTGGGGCTGCCTTACATCCGTTGGCTATAAAGGCAGGAATATCTTGGGCCTTAATTGGGCCATATACTACTTTAAAGCCAGCGGCTTTGCGTATGGTGTGGGCTGCTACACCGGGAGCTGCCAGCTGGGGCAGGATTAATTGCCGATGGGAAACGATTTTGGCCAGCCCGGTTTGCCTAATTTTGTTTATAACTTCTGGGGCGCTAAAAGTCCCCTTACCCGCCGAACACCATACATTTACACCTTTGGTTTCGATCACGAGTATCCATAGGTTCATTGTGCCCAGTTCTATCCTCAGTTTATCAAAAGTTAGTTTATAGTTGGCGGTGACCAGCACTGGTGAGCTCTCTCCTGGGTTACCTACTGCATAGATTCCAGTTGGTATACGAAAATGATTCCGCTGGATAGACCACCTTGCTTTCCAATCATGTAAAATATCCTTAACCGCAAGTGTTGTCGCAATTCTTGCTATCGGACCTGCCGGACTATCAACAAAACCATTTATGGCATGAGATATATCCAAATATAAAGCTGTCTCTTTTTCATCCGGACAGCTGATAGGCATTGTTATTTCTACCCGAGAAATATTTGCATCAGTATCTCAACAGCTTTTTTGGCCAGATGGATTATTTAGTATTCCCTGATCCATTCCAAGCCCTCCTTTTATGCTGAATTCAAAGTGTTTAAGTCATTGCTGATATGATGTTATCATAATACTGCGTTGTTGTAATGTTAAAAGACTGACCAGTTTGATCTGCTATTTTAATCACGGCGAGGATTTAGGGTAGCCTAACCAAATCGTAAATAGTTTATTCATAGAGCTATTCATCTCTCTTATCTTTATCACCATTGTCTTTCACTGCACCAAAGGATAGTAAGCCTACAACCACTAATTTACCCAGGTGTTTGGCGTTAGCTTTTGTATTCCCCAGTTCCTGGTGAGCCAGATCTTGATCGCCTTTAATATAATATTTTCCGGCTTGTACGGCACTGTTAGTAGTCTTGGCACCTGCTTCAATTGTAGATGCAAGTCCTTCTTTTATGCCGACCACCAACTCTTTACCAGCTGTTTTCGATCGTTCCAAGCCGCTATCTATCTTGGTTTGATCGTTGGCAAGATATCCTACCCCAGCATCAATACCCCCATCTACTACATCGGTAAGAGTTTTAACTGTGCTTTCCGTAACTCGCACCGAGCTCGATCCAACCTCTGATGCGGTTTTAACTAATTCATTGTCTCCATATTTATTCTCAATGCCATGGGCACTTTTAGTAATTACATAGTCCAGTCCATTGGCAAGTAATCCCACTGTCCCTTTTACTGCTTTACCGACTATGCTCATCTATCTTCACCATCCTTAGTGTCTTTACTTCTTTCTACTCCTATACTACTACAATTATGAGTTTATTACGTTATAGTGTATATTTCAAATGAAGGAATGCAAATTAGCTTGTGATAGGATCCACCAGGGCAAGATTATACCGACTTGACATACATAGCAGTGATAAGGACAATTATTTCCAGAGAATATGCGATACACTGGAATAGTAATGAAGACAGACAGTTCCTAATAATATAAGTAGCTAGGAGGAACCTGAATGCATGATATTAAAATTATATGGGTAATAGGAATAGGGGGTGTGGGCGGATATTTTGGCGGGCGGATAGCTCATACTCTGGGTGAGATTAATGGCCAGCAGCAGGTCTATTTCATAGCCCGCGGCCAGCATCTAAAGGAGATAAGAGAGAACGGGCTGATATTGCAGCGCAATGATGATAGTTTTATCTGCCGCCCAACCGGAGTATCAGACAATCCAGCTTCCTTTCCACAACCAGATCTTTGTCTGGTATGCGTGAAAAGCTATGATCTGGAGGGGGTTATACAAAGCCTGGGAGAATATATCCGCGATGAGACGATCATAATACCCCTTTTGAATGGTTTGGATATATATCAGCGAGCTCGTAAGCTGCTGGAAAAGGGTATAGTACTGCCGGCCTGTGTGTATATAACTAGTTATTTAGAGAAACCGGGCAAGGTAGTGCAGAAAGGGCCGGATGGTCGGGTAGTATTGGGCAAAGACCCGCAGTTCCCGGACTTCGATCCCGGAAATTTGCTGGAATTCAGTCGAGAGATGGGTCTGAATTTCGATTGGAGGGAAGATCCCTATGTCGCTATCTGGGAAAAGTATCTCCTCGTGGGGTCTTTTGCTCTGGTAACGGCAGCCAGTGGCCTGAGTTTTGGAGAGGTTATAAGCGACTCGGAGGCCAAAGCAAATCTAATCGGTGTTATGAAAGAAATCATCCAGTTGGGTCAAAAACAAGGCATTGATCTCAATATGGATCTTATCGACAAGACCATTGCTTTTACCAGTCTTTTTCCTTATGATGCCCGCAGTTCCTTCCAAAGAGATTTAGAACAGGAGCGGGGACAAGCTGAAGGGGATATCTTTGGCGGTACGATTATGCGTATGGGAAGGGAATTGAACCTTCCCACGCCTATAACGGAGAAAATGATCCGGCAGATTGAAAAGCGGTTTAAAATCTGAATAGTTTTCCCAAGGAGAAAAATATGGGCTGTTATAAAAACACCGAGGCCAAAGTGGCAAATTTAATAAACAAATTTCCAGCCTTACAGCAGATCAAGAGTTATCAACCGATGCTCTGGATAAATGATTGCATGACAGGAACTGGCGAGGCTTTTTCACACCTAGCCGTGCAGTATCCTCAGTTAAACGAAAATGCGATAAGAGATGCTGAAGCGCGGCTGCAGCGATTTGCACCTCTAATCGCTGAATTATTTCCGGAAACTAAGGAAAGCCAGGGGATAATTGAATCTAAAATAAAAGAAATACCAGCCATGAAGCATCTGCTGCAGCAGAAGTATTCTCAAGCATTTGCAGGCAAGCTTTTACTCAAGTGTGACAGCCATCTTCCTGTGGCAGGTTCGGTTAAGGCCAGAGGTGGTATATATGAAGTATTAAAACATGCCGAGGATTTGGCTCTGAAAAGTGGAATGCTTAAGATTGATGATGACTATTCAATCCTGGCTGAACCCTATTTCAGGGGAATCTTTAGCCAATATTCTCTGGCCGTAGGATCAACCGGAAATCTGGGTATGAGCATTGGAATCACAGGCGCAGCCCTGGGGTTTAAAACAGTCGTACATATGTCGCAGGATACCAAGGCATGGAAGAAGGATTTGCTTAGGAGCAAAGGTGTACAGGTTTTGGAGTACGATTCAGATTATAGTAAGGCGGTTGAGGCAGGGAGAAGGCAGTCGCAGCAAGATCCTAAGAGCTATTTTATCGATGATGAGAATTCCCTGGATTTGTTTTTGGGCTACAGTGTGGCTGCATTAAGATTAAAAGAGCAGCTAGCTGAAATGAAAGTGACGGTAGATCAAGAACATCCGCTTTTTGTATATCTTCCCTGCGGCGTAGGGGGAGCACCAGGCGGGATTTGTTATGGGTTAAAAACTATATTCGGAGATCATGTGCATTGCTTCTTTGCAGAGCCAACTCATTCGCCCTGCATGTTAATCGGACTCATGACCGGGGAAAATGAAAAGCTCAGTGTAGTTGATTTTGGTTTGGACAATATAACTGAAGCTGATGGCCTGGCTGTCGGTAAACCGTCCGGTTTTGTGGGTAAGGTTATCGGAGAATTAGTCAGCGGAATATATACTGTAGAAGACGACGATTTGTATAGATTACTAGCAATGCTGGCTGATAGTGAACAATTTACTATAGAACCTTCTGCAGCACCTGGTCTATTAGGACCTGTAATGGTTGCTGGCAGCGATGCTGGCAGGGCATATATTCGTAAGCATGATTTAGAAGAGCATATGAAAGATGCAGCTCATATAGCATGGGCTACCGGAGGATTACTGGTACCGGAAGATCTAATGCAGGCTTTTTATCAGATGGGCAAAGAATTTCTGTAAGCAAAACGAGATTGATCAACACAAATAGAGTATAATTAATACGCAATATAGGTTATATACCTGAACCAAAGTTCGGATTGAATTATTTGCGTACGGTATATGTGATATGATTCTTAGTGAATAGGATGTAATTTGTTTTTTGCGGAGGGAATAGAAGAATGATAAGTGTTACTAAGCTTTTGTTTTCCACTGAATACTTTGGTGATTCTTTACGCTACAATCAGGATTCCAGGGAAGCGATTCATGGCGTCACAACCAACGCCGGACCGGTTGTGGTGTGGAATTCCACTAAGACATGTAATCTTAAGTGCCGTCACTGTTATATGGAATCGGACTCGAAAAAATATACGGGCGAATTGACAACGGATGAGGCCAAGAAGTTTATTGATGACTTAGCAGAATTTAAAGTTCCCGTCCTTTTGTTCTCTGGCGGGGAGCCGCTCATGAGGCCGGATTTCTTTGAATTGGCTGCCTACGCGGCCGCTCAGGGTATTCGCCCGACACTCTCAACGAACGGTACTCTGATTACACCTGAAGCTGCTCAGCGGATCAAGGATATAGGGGTAGGTTATGTAGGCATCTCATTGGATGGCCTGCGAGAGGTAAATGATAAATTCCGGGGCAAAGAAGGCGCTTTCCAAGCGGCTATGCAGGGAATCCAAAACTGTGTGGCTGTCGGCCAGCGAGTAGGGCTTAGGTTTACAATTAACCACCATAACCTTCAAGAGCTGGATAATATATTTGATTTTATTGAGGCCGAGAAGATTGATCGTGTTTGTTTTTACCATTTAGTCTACTCAGGCCGCGGCAATCAAATGATAGATGAGGATGTAACGACCGCCCAGTCACGGCAGGCCATGGATATTATTATTCGCAGAGCACGAGATTTTGAAGAACGTGGTTTGGCCAAGGAGATTCTAACCGTTGATAATCATTGTGACGGAGTTTACCTATACCTGAAAACCCTTGCAGAAGATCCGGAACATGCTGAAAAGATTAAAGCACTTATTTCCCTAAACAGAGGCAACCGCTCTGGAATTGCGTTTGCGGAGGTCGATCCGCTTGGTTTTGTTCATCCCGATCAATTTACCCAACACCATACCTTTGGTAATGTGCGTGAACGTAAATTCGGGGAAATCTGGACAGATATCAGTAATCCTATCCTCGCCGGGTTAAAAGATCGGAAACATTTGCTGAAAGGCAGGTGTGCTGTGTGTCAGTACCTCGATATATGTAATGGCAACTTCCGGACGAGGGCTGAGGCTGTATCAGGAGATTTTTGGGAATCTGATCCCGCCTGCTATCTAACCGACGAAGAACTCGGAATAACGAAACAGCAGTAAGAGTATAAATATTTATCTCCCGGGTGAACAGAAATAAATAACAGCGGAATGGCAGCATTGCATTCCGCTGTTTTATATCTATGGGTTAATGGGTCCCTCAGGAGCAGGAAGGATGAGATACTTATCCCTCCCGTTCGATGTCGCCAATTAATCGCTGCACTGCGTTCTCATCGGTTGCCCAACTAGTACAAAATCGTACCGCACTATGCGTATCATCAATTTTTTGCCAAAAAGCATATTCATAGCTTTCTTTTAGTTTGTTCAATACTTGGTTGGGCATAATCGGAAACTGCTGGTTCGTACTGGATGGCGTGAGGAAACCATATCCCTTTTGGATGCATGCTTGTTTAATGAGCATAGCCATTTTATTGGCATGTTTGGCCATATCAAAATACAAATCATCTTCGAACAAGGTAATAAATTGCAGGCCCAGCAATCTGCCCTTGGCAAGCATACCGCCCTTTTGTTTTATAATATAACGAAAATCTTCTTTTAATTTCTGGCTGCAAATAACCAAGGCCTCGCCAAATAAAGCACCAATTTTAGTAGCCCCAATGTAAAAGACATCACAAAGCTGGGCCAGTGTTGGTAAATCCACATCATTATCCTCGGCACAAAGAGCATAACCTAAACGGGCACCATCCATATATAGAATCAGATTATTTTTCCTGCAGGTTTCACTAATGGCAATCAGCTCAGCCTTGCTGTAAATTGAGCCGATTTCGGTCGGATTGGATATGTATACCAACTTGGGTTGTACCATATGTTCATGGGTATCATCATTAAAGTGATCGTCATAAGCAGTCTGTATTTGCGAGGCGGTTAATTTCCCATCGAGACTCGGCAGTGCCAGTACCTTATGCCCGGTGGACTCTATAGCTCCGCTTTCATGTACGTTAATGTGTCCGGTATTGGCAGTAAGAGCACCCTGGTGAGGGCGAAGTGCCGCAGCGATAACAGTTAAGTTCGCCTGAGTACCTCCTACAAAAAAGTGCACGTCTATATCTTGCCGTTTGCATTTTTCTTTAATCAGTTGAGCAGCCTTAAAGCAATAGAGGTCCTCTCCATAGCCGGCAGTTTGTTCTAAATTGGTCTGAATTATTTTCTCTAATACTTTAGGGTGTGCACCTTCGCTGTAATCGCATGTAAAATAAATCATTTCAACAACCTTCTTTATAAATGAATCCTCTATGATTATAAAACAATATGCTAAAAATACCAGACCCCAAGTTATTTGGGGAGTAGTAAGCCGGCTTTAAATTCACAAGACTATCTGCGATGCTAAGTGTTTGCCTAAATATTACCATCTATCTCTTAATCAAAGTATTTGCGGACTTGCCCACGTGTAAACAAAATAAGCAGGATTATTCGTTAAGCTTGTCGAAATATCTTATCTATACAAAAACTGCCATTAGAATATAAAGTAAAATTTAGGTACTTTTGTATCGCATAGTACCATGATTATTTATTGGGGGAAATGATAATTGAACTCGGATAACAGGAGATATTTAGATCAAATAATCCATAAGCTGAAAGATAATTGGCACAAAATTCCTCCTGAATTTAAAGACGAGTTTGATAAAGACTTATTAAAAACGAATATATATCGCAGTAAGATTGCGGCGATCTTTTTATTGATTGCGGCAATGCCGCTATTATACATGGATTATCTTAACTATATAGACGGAATGTGGTTCCGTGTACCTAGCTACCGTTTATTGTTATACAGTCATGTCCTATTAGCTCTGACTATGTTAATACCATTAATTATAATCCCCGCGATTAAGCCTCATTCTGAATCCAGAGCATTTTTTTGGCAGAGGACTTGCACTGTTTGCTTTTTGACTTTCATTCTTATTGATACTGCAATGATTTCGATGGCTGATCAAAAAACTGGCGGAGCAATTACCGCTTATATTTTAGGCGTTTTAGGAATTGCAGCGATTGCTTATCTTAAACCCTTAACCAGTCTGCTTATCTATTTACTTTCTTATTGCCTGTTTCTGGCTGGGATTTCTGTAATGCAATCAAACCCTGAAATATTAACCTGTCATTATATCAATAGTGCATTTTTGGTATCCATAGGCGGGATATTTTCCGTGACTTTATTTAATACGAAAGTAAGCGACTTCTTAAACAAGAAGGGGCTTGAGTTTTCTGCTAATTTTGATTACCTGACGGGATGTCTTAATAGACGAGCGTTTATTAATCGGCTCGATGCGGAGATTGAAAGAGCTAAGCGTGAACAAACTACTATCTCAATTATACTTATCGATGTGGATTATTTTAAGCAGGTCAATGATCGATTTGGCCACTTGGCAGGGGATTTAGTTTTAAAGCAGCTGATTGAATGCTTCAACAAAACATGCCGAAAATATGATTTTATAGGACGGTTTGGCGGCGAAGAGTTCATTATATGTTTGCCGAATACTGCATTAGGTGATGCATCAGAGGTTGCTGAGCGTTTTCGTTGTCTGATTGAAGAGACCAAAATAACTTGTGACTCACATACAATTAATATTACGGTTAGCGTGGGCGTAGCCGCTTTGGAACCTACATATGATGAGAATGTTGATAGATTCATTTCTAGAGCAGATAGTGCGATGTATCGAGCTAAAATAAAACGTAACAATGTTTGTCTATCATCTTCTTGAGGCAATACCTCAGCAGCTAATGGTATGACCAGCAGCATTACCGACTTCCAATAGTCTGTAAGAATAAGCAGAATAAATGTGTAGGTTCAGGAAGGACACAAAAAAGACCCCTCTAGCATTACTAGAGGGGTCTAAATCTCTTTATAAATCAGGTGGCGGAGGAAACTGAACCATTCAAAAGCTGAAAACCTCACTTTGACCTCTGACAAACACCTAAAACAAACCATTATTTGAGCCGAACTGACTTTTCCTAAACTGATAGAAGGATACTTAACTAACCTGAACTACTGACTAACTTGAACTAACCTTTTGACTACTGTGGTAGGAAACTAAAAACCATGGAATAAAACATCCGAGTCACTTAATCTCTCCGCCACCTTAAATACATAATAATCGCAATTTTAGTAAAAATCAAGTGGTATATACTGCCAAATAATACAACGATAAGTCTCGGGTATAATAAATGCTTCGCAGCTTAATCAGGCCCTGATAAAATGGCGGAAGACCAGATTTAACCCCATGAACTATGCAGGCGGTCTGCGATATGCAGATATATATAGTATAATTATGTTATTACTAAGTATTTACAGAAATTCTTGAAACGGGAGTCGTAGAACTTGGTTAATGAACTGTCAGTTATGCATTGTGATCTGGACGCGTTTTTTGCGGCGGTTGAGCAGCGTGACAATCCTGAGTTAATGGGGAAGCCGGTTATTGTCGGAGGGCGACCGGATTCACGCGGGGTTGTTGCTACCTGTTCTTATGAGGCACGCAAGTTTGGGATAAGGTCTGCTATGCCGCTGGCCCAGGCTCGCCGTTTATGTCCCGGGGCTGCTTTCCTGCCGGTTGCTATGTCCCGCTATCAAGAGGCATCACGCCAGGTTTTCCAAATCTTTAGTACCTATACTCCCGTTATCGAACCCCTTTCTATAGATGAAGCTTTTCTTGACCTTACCGGGTGCAGCAGTGTTTTTGGTTGCATGGAGAACATCGCCAGGCAGATTAAAAACCGCATTAAATGTGAGGTGGGCCTGAATATTTCCGTTGGCATCTCTTATAATAAATTTCTTGCCAAGCTGGCCACTGAACTGGGAAAGCCGGACGGTCTGAGAGTAATTACCTGCTCGGATACAGCGGCGGTGCTGAACCCGCTGCCGGTTTCATATCTGTGGGGAGTAGGGGAAAAAAGCCGTCAGCAATTGCAGAGAATGGGTATAAATACGATCGGTGAACTGGCTGAGATGAGACCGGAAGCTTTAGAACGGACTCTGGGGCCGCATGCTCGGATTTACTGGGAATTGGCACATGGGATTGATAAACGGGTGGTGGAAGCGGGTCACAAACGTAAATCAGTGGGAAGGGAGATTACTTTCCAACATGATATTAAGGATAATACAGAACTGGAGACCGTACTCTTAGATTTGGCCGGACAAGTCAGCAGACGATTGCGTCAGCAGGATATAGGGGCTAGAACTATTACTCTGAAGCTGAGATATAGTGATTTTAAAACTTTAACCCGCCGTATAACTTTGCCACTAGCTGCCAGTA
>Ga0074193_1000749_pt1 | contig 49127 bp, 53 predicted proteins | sample EPASupsiteHSE605_FD_64523 | JGI IMG/M metagenome (GOLD analysis project Ga0074193, IMG submission 64523) | Bioremediated contaminated groundwater from EPA Superfund site, New Mexico - Sample HSE6-05 | ecosystem: Environmental > Aquatic > Deep subsurface > Groundwater > Contaminated ...
AGTTTTGTTTTGTAGCATAAACTAATTATACCAAAAAGGCGGGTCTTTGGACTCGTCTTTTTGCGTAATTACACGAAAGACGGGGCTGCCCCTCAATAGAAATTAATTTCTATTTTGAGACAGCCCCTTGCAGTATGATCTTCGGTGCAAAAGTATTTTATTATGGTAAAGTAAATTATAGGAAAAAGTTCAATTTACCAAAGGATGACAAAATTAAATTTATTTCGAGTTTTCCTACTTTGTTTAATTACTTCTTTAACACAATTACTTATGGCTGATTTAAAATATCCCATTAGTAGAGGCACAACTTTGAAATTATTTCTCTAGCACAATTGGGCCCATTGCGGGGAAAAACAAAATCACTATGATATCTAATGTTCACCTTGAGACATCCCCGATGATATCCTGAATTATATATCTTAGTTAGGCGTTTAAAAGGCCCCGCGCAGCGGTTTAGTACAGTGCAGTATAGGACCCAAAGGATAAAACCTTCATAAATTCTTCAGAAACTTTCATAGTATTTCTTCATAAACCTCATATAAAATAAGACCTAGTAGTCTTTATAGTTAAGGAGAGGGAATCTTGAAAAGCATAGGATATAGTGAAAATTCTTCAGTCTCCAAAATAGGAAATCCACGAGCTCTATGGCAATTAATACGTCCTACACAGTGGACAAAAAACCTATTTATATTTATTGGTATTATCTTTTCAAATCAATGGAGCAATTCAGGACTAATTCTGCGAACTATTTTAGCGGTAACTGCATTCTCACTTGTGTCTAGCTCGGTTTACATCATGAATGATTTAATTGATTTAGAAAGAGATCGGTTACATCTAATTAAACGCTACAGGCCCCTTGCGGCAGGGTTAATCACTCCATATATTGCGAAATTACTCCTGTACGTATGCTTGACTTTCGGTTTGGTATTCGGTTCTATAGTATCCCCTCTAACTTTAGCCTTTCTAGTCGCTTATTTCATTCAAAATATTGTTTACTCCAAAGTGCTGAAACACATAGTTATATTAGATGCTTTTTCAATTTCCTTTGGCTTTATGCTACGTATTTTCGTGGGAACATGGGGTTTAGGTATTGAGCCTTCACGCTGGTTATTGCTCTCTGGTTTAATGGTTACTCTTTTTTTAGGGTTCGGAAAACGACTTGCAGAATTAAACGTGATGTCAGCACGATCAGTTGCCCAACGACCAGTTTTAGGAAATTACAATTTTGGGTTACTAACACAGTTGATCGATATCACTGCCGGTGGTGTTATTATTTCTTACAGTGTATATACTGTAGATCCTAGCACTGTTGCTCTTCATCAAACTACAGCCTTGATTTATACTGTACCTTTAGTTGTTTATGGTATATTTCGTTATCTATTTCTGATTCACAAAGGTGAAAGCGGAAATCCTTCAGGGTTGGTTGTAAGAGATCCTCACATTATCATTACGGTCTGTTTATGGTTATTATGTGTTTTCTGGATTTTAAATTGAGCAGTGAGAATAGGTGTTGTTTTACGTTTCTTGTTTAGGAGGATATTTCGTTCTACCGGAGTAATTAATATTAATCGGCACGGAACGGGTGTGAATTTTCGACAATAAGCAGTTATTCCATGCTTACTTTTAAAGTTTTGAGAGGATGAATTTATGATGAACAATAACAGCGTACTCATTGTGGATGACGAAGAGGATATTCGAAACTTGTTGGAGATCTATTTGAAAAGTGAGGGAGTTCACGTACTAACAGCGTCAAACGGAGTAGAAGCTTTGGCGGTTTTAGAAAGGAACAAGGTTGATCTAATCATTTTGGATATAATGATGCCACGAATGGATGGTATCCAAGCTTGTATGAAAATTAGACTAGAAAACAAAATGCCTATCGTCATGCTTTCAGCAAAAAACGAAGACACTGATAAGATCTTAGGTTTAAACGTTGGTGCAGATGATTATATCGCCAAGCCTTTTAATCCCCTTGAGGTTGTTGCACGAGTTAAGTCGCAACTTAGACGGTTTAAAGACTTAAATGATTTTCGACCTACATCAGAAAATGAAATAAAGATCAACGGGCTTACTATAAACACTACTACTCACGAAGTTATGGTCGATGGTATGGAAGTAAAACTTACCCCCTTGGAATTTTCAATACTTGAAATTCTCACAAGAAATAGAGGAATAGTATTAAGCTCAGAAAAAATTTACACACAGGCATGGCATGAACCCTTTCGCAATTCTGATAATACGGTAGCTGTTCACATTAGAAATATTAGAGAAAAAATTGAAGTGAATCCGAAAGAACCAAAGTATATAAAGGTTATTTGGGGAGTGGGCTATAAAGTTGAGAAGTAGAATTCTGGAGTCAATATTTAAAAGAGCAAAGAGAATTTCATTAAGGTTCATTAATTGCATACAAAAAAGTTTAAATCGAGAAATTACCCTGGCAATAATTTTCTGTCTAATTGTCTCAGGAACTGTTTATTGGCAGGTACAAGAAGTAAGCTTTGATAACAGCGGTGGAGTTATGGGTGTTGTGAACAACTCAAATACTGCCTTTGTAGAAATTAACCAACTTTATGCTGGACGCGATGATAAAGAGACAGGAGCTGATTACCTTAGTAAACTGGCGAACTATTATCAATTAAAGATTGCAATCGTTGATGGGCAAGGAAATATCAGTCTCAAATCAGATAATATTGACGAAAACAAGTTAGACTTAGAACAAATAAAGAATATACGACTGGGTAGTTACACTGGGAAGCCGATCGACTTTTATTGTATATACCCTATGAAATTCAATTCGATAGACTCTCAAGTTATCATAATAGGTATTCCCCAAATGAGAACAGTAGTGACTTACGGGAGAGAACCTTTGTTTGCAATAAGTGTGGGCATTACCGTATTTATTAGTTTATTGATACTTCTTCTAAGAAGAAAGGTTAAGTATATTGAGGAAATCGGCGATGGCATTCTAGAGATTTCTAAAGGTAATTTGGACTTCCAGATAAGCAAAAAGGGCCAAGATGAATTGGGCTTACTTGCGGAAAACATAAACCTTATGTCTGAGCAACTAAAAAATCAGATTGAAGAAGAAAGAAAAGCGGAAAGGCTAAAGAATGAATTAATAACGAATGTTTCACATGACCTAAAAACTCCATTGACCTCAATTATTGGCTACTTAAGGTTAGTAAAAGATAAGAAATATGAAACTTTCGACCAAATGAAAGAGTATCTAGATACTGCTTATAAAAAATCTGAAAAGCTTAAATTGTTAATTCAGGACTTGTTTGAATACACCAAGCTTGCAAATGGTGATGTACAGATAAATAAAAGTAAAATTAATCTGGTTGAACTTATTGAACAGGTTATTGGTGAATTATCCTTAATGGCTAAAGAAAATCATTCAACGTTTTCAAAAGTATATCCTAAGAACGAAGTTGTTGTGGAAGTTGATTCTGATAAAATAGTTAGGGCGATTGAGAATATCCTAGTCAATGCTATTAAATACAGTTATAGGCCTGGAGAAATAAAAATACAAATTACTCAAAGAGATTGGCTAACGGTAGTAATGGTTGAAAATTGTGGTGATACGATTCATAAAGAAGATCTGTCCCATCTATTTGACCGGTTCTTTAGGGTGGAAAAATCCAGAACGTCAGATATCGGGGGCTCAGGTCTAGGGCTGTCCATAGCCAAAAGTATTGTGAAACTTCATAATGGTGAAATATGGGCGGAATCAGAAAATAATAGGATAAGAATTTTCGTCGCATTGTAGCGCCCTTCTTCTAAGCTCAAATAGCTGCATCTATGCCGGATTTGTGGGAAATTAAAGAAAGTAAATGAGGTAGTGCTTTGTTTACAGGTGTCTATAAAGATAAGGAAACATCCATGGGCTTAGGACCAAAACGACGGGATTCCTTTTACTATTGGGTTTTGGCCCTAGGATTTGCTGCAGGCTTAATTTGGATTCTTTTGGTACGAACAGAACCTATTTCCGATTTTGAGTATTATCACAGAATAGCAACTCAAATAGCCAATGGGGGACAATGGGGAGATACCTACACCACAGTTGGGTACCCTATTTTTTTAGCTCCTTTTTATTGGCTTTTGGGGTCTTCGATTTGGGTAGCGAAAGCACTCAATCTGGTTCTTAGTACTATAAACAATATGCTGGTTCTTCATATCCTCGAAAAATTAGGAATACGTAATACACTCCGCAAACGAATCTTTGTACTTTTTGTCCTTTTCCCAATGAACATCTATTATAATAGCATTCTCGCATCCGAGGTTCTGTTTACAACCCTCTTTTTGCTCGGCACTTATATTTATCTAGTCGATACAAACTATAAGTACGTGTCCATGGGGGTTATAACGGGGTTAAATACCATGATAAAGCCCTACTTCCCACTATTTTCCATGGCTATTATCCTAACGGACTTCATGTGGCATAAAGAATTATGGAAAAGTTTAAAAAGCGGTGCGGTTGTTCTTCTCGTGACTGGGATTATCATAGCCCCCTGGCTTTTTCGTAACTACAAGCTCATTGGTGAGTTTACCTATGTCTCAAATAATGGAGGGATTGTCCTTTACATCAACAATAACACGCAAAACAAACTTAGCGGTTGGATGCTGGTGGAAGACGTCCAAAACTCCGTAGTTAATAGGTCAGATTATCGTACGGCAAACCCGACTCAAAAAAATAAAATGCTGAGTCGTGCCGCGAAGGAATGGATTTTGAGTCACCCAAGAGAATTTGTCAGCTTAGGTTTAAAGCGACTCTCTAAGACATTTATTCAACGAGGAGATATCGATTACGCGTTTTATGGAAGCGGATTGTCGTCGCTCCTACAAATCTTTTTGTCTTTATTTTCCGAACTTTTAAGAATGCCTGTGTTTCTAGTTGGAATTGCTAGTATTGTTATGCATACCTTAATTTATCTTTTTCTGGTTGTTGAAAAACGCCAGCCCAAAAGGAAATCTTGGTTTACTCTTTGCTCAAGTGTGGATAAAGGAAGTCTTTTCCTAATTATAACCTTCTTTATGTTTGCCGGGGTTTATTTCATCACGGAGGGACAAAACCGTTATGCCTTTCCAACTGTGTTAAGCTTGACTTTTTATGCGGTAATGGGTATCGAGAGAGTAAAAATAATGCGAGGGTAAAACATGTTATTAATAATAATATCCGTGCTTCTTGGAGCTACTGGCCAACTATTAGTTAAGATCGGGGCCAAGCATTTAGAATTAGATTTTTCAAGTGCTCATTTGCTCCAAAGTCTCTTAGCTATTTCTAAAAATGTATCAGTGATGTCCGGCATGGTTTTGTACGGTCTGAGCTTTATTCTTTGGGTTAAGGTATTAAGCAAAGTTGAACTCAGCTACGCATATCCGTTTGTAGGTCTGGGGTATATCGTGATTCTATGCTTTTCTTATTTTGTCTTTAAAGAGGATATATCCTTGTTCCGAGCCATAGGGACGTTGCTCATTATGATTGGTGTAGTATTTGTGGCCCGATCTTAGTAAACATCCATGCAAATAAACGATAAGTGTTGAGTTATCGTAGAGAAGTAAGTCCGCAGGGTACTTTACATAAAAAAGAATTAAAGATGGTCCTGGCAGAAGCATGGTCCAATGAGTAAGCACCCTTCTAGCTTTATTAGGTCGCGAGGGTGGTCAACTATTATGTTAGCACTACTAACTCCGGTCAGAATGAGCCACGTGGCTCAGTTCAAATAGTGGCTCCGCTACACGAAATATTCAATTAAATACTAAATACTTTTTGGAGTAATATCCTAAAAAATATTTGTGGGACCGTGAGGTCCCTTTTTTTCGTCGTATCAGACATTTTGTAAAATAAGTTTCCGGGTGGCGCAAAAGAATTGTGGTATCTTGCAGTATGATTTTCGGAGCAAAAGTATTTAGATTACTGTATAGTAATTTGCAGGGGGATGGTTTAGCTAAATATCATCAAAAGTTTTAAAATTATAAAACAAAGTTCCTAAGGTATCTAAAAAACATTGGAGGGCATAATTTATGAAGATTGGTAGAAAAATATCCCTTTTATTGTCTATGACATTACTATCTCTAGTAGTTACATGTATTCCAGTTTTTGCATCTTACTATGTAAACGACGTTAAGGTATCGAGTCTGAATATTAGGACCGGGGGTGGAATTAATTATCCGATAATCGGTCAAGAACCTTATGATGCAGATATATTGGATAATTGGAGCGATATTTATACGAGTGCTGATGGTTATAGATGGAATAGGGTTTACTATCCTGTTTCAAGCGACGGTCAATACAAGAGTTCCCGTGTCGGTTGGGCTGTGGCAACTGTGGTTAGTACTGGCGAAAAATGGACTGAAACGTGTAGTAATGTTAAAGTTAACCAATCAATGTATTTTTACCTTACCTATAACCTTACATCTCCAACGGAGTTACATACTTCTGGAGAGTATGTAACCAAGGCGGCGACTGATTTGCACTTGTCATACCAACCAGGTTATTTAAATGCCTGGAGATAAAAACTAATGCTTGGGTCGGAAAAGGCCTCCGAAGTCTTGGTATGCTCCCCTTGTGGTAGACAGTTTAAATAATAAAAACTGTCTAAAATATTCCCATAAATCAGCGGAGGGAGCTTATCCGTTTTCTCTGGGTTGACTTGCATGGTGCTCTACGTCCGATCTTCAAGGTGGCGAGGATATGTCTCCTAATGATATTCCTCAAGGACGAAACCATTGACATTGGCGGTGATAACTGTAAATCGTCTCCATCTCTGTCGGTTCCGAAATTATCATCAGATAGCGTGTTTAATAACAGCACTTCTTAAAGCGTAAGGAAGAAGGGAAGATGTGGGGAACACTGACCTAATAAAGCGATGTCAGTTGGGTGATGTGAATAGCTTTAGCGAGCTTTATCAATTGCACAAAAAGAAGGCTTTAGTAACTGCTTACCTTATATCCAACCAAAAAGGAATCGCGGAGGATATCGTACAGGAATCATTTATTGAATGCTTCCAAAAAATAAAAACCATAAGAAATCCAGAAGCTTTTGAGGCATGGTTTTACAAGATTCTGGTGAGAACAGGTTGGAGGATGGTAAAAAAATACAACTACTTTCTCCTCATGAGTGACCAAAACATGGAAGGATTAAGCACAACCATGGATTTCAATTCCGAATTGGATACCAGCGAGACTAACATGATGGTACATGAAGCTTTAGCTCAATTAAGTTTACCACTGAAAACTGTCGTCATACTTTATTACTTTAATGATATGACCATTGAGAAAATTTCAAAGGTTTTGGGCTGTTTTCCGGGAACTGTAAAATCTAGGCTTTATAATGCTAGAATACAGCTCCATGAGGTATTTAAGAAAAACGAACTTAATGTGTCGACTGTAGATATTTTCTTTGGTAAAAGAAAGGAGTATGGGCTTGATGGAAATGCATGAACTCGATAACAAAATCAAAAGGGCACTTTTGTGTAAAACAAATGAAATAGAACCATCGGAAGAAGCTTTCAGACTAATTCTTGCCGGTCTTGAAAAGGAGCAAGCACGTAAAACTTTTAAAACAAGTTATAAACATTACATTATAGCCTTTATATGTGCGCTTTCTGTGATATTTGGAACAACATTAATCCTAACAGTGGATGGGAAGTCTTCTACCATGGAATTAATAAACACCGTTAAAACAGTGATTATTTTGGATAAAAGTAATAAAGTTATTGAAAAAAATGCGGACGGAGTAATTAATCATGCTGACATTAGCGATAATACCCAATTAGCCAATTCTGATACTTCAAAAACAGTCGGTGTAAGTGTCTTGCTGTTACAAACATTTGCAAGATGGTTTTTGTTTAATCAAGTAAACGTAGAATTATATCTTAGACTTCTGAACATTGAAAGAATGACACTTGCACAAACCTGGTATAATAATAAGTTTTGGCATAGGCAAGTACCATTATATTAAAAGGGAGGACAGCAGATGAGACGGGGAAACATCATCAAACTGGTAGCGCTTGTGTTACTGGTGGCTACAGCTGTAGCGCTATCAATTAAACCCCTGGTGGATCCCGTCAAGGGCATCCCGTTGGGACTTGACTTACGCGGTGGCGTGCACTTGGTGTTACAAGCCGAGCCTAATAAAAACGGCGTTCCAATTACTAATGCGGATATGGACAAAGCCAAAGCTATTATTGCTAAGCGGGTCAATGATCTGGGGGTATCCGAACCCATAGTTCAAGCAGACTATAACAATAAACGGATTATTGTTGACTTAGCAGGTGTTACTGATCCCGATAAGGCCGTAGATATCCTTAAAACAACAGCTAAGTTAACGTTTAGGGATGCTCAAGGAAATGTTCTCTTGCAAGGGGATGAACTAACTGATGCCAAGGGAGGGCAGGACCCAACCAATGCGGGTGGCTTTGTCGTTAACTTAACATTCTCAACTGACGGGGCCAAAAAGTTTGCTGATTTAACTACCAAGTATCTAGGGCAACAAATTGACATATATCTGGATGAGAAACTTTTAACGAATCCGAAAGTTGATACACCAGTTCTCAACGGTCAAGCGTATATCAACGGGTATGCAACCTTGGAGGCTGCAGCGAATCATGCCGTTCTCATGCGGTCAGGTTCGTTGCCAGTGAGCATGAGCATTGCTGAGAAGCGTCAGGTGGGCGCATCTTTAGGGATTGACTCCTTAAACAAAAGCATTCATGCTGGAATATACAGTCTAATTTTTATATTCCTCTTTATGCTTGTTTTCTATCGGTTACCAGGGGTTGTGGCGGATTTCTCTTTAATAGTATACGCGCTCATTGTCCTTTGGGCTTTTTGGGGGTTCCGAGTGGTATTAACACTTCCGGGTATTGCGGGTTTCATTCTTTCAATTGGAATGGCAGTGGACTTTAATATCATTATCTATGAACGGGTAAAAGAGGAAATTCGTGCTGGGAAATCGATTCGGGCTGGTGTGGAATCCGGGTTTAGCCGAGCCTTTATTACGGTAATCGACGCCCATGTGACAACACTTATCGCCGCAATAACTCTTTACATTCTTGGAAGTGGTTCGGTCAAAGGCTTTGCCTTGACCCTAGGCATCGGGATTATTGTTAGTTTGTTTACTGCGATTACGTTTACGAGACAAGTGTTACGCTGGACAGTGGGAATTAACCCAAAAATGAAGACTTTTTGGTTTGGTGTTAGGGGGGATGAATAATGACAAAAACTGGACATTCAGCGACCTACGAAGAGGTTCAGAAACTACATCCGCTTTATTTTAATATTGTCAGGAAACGGTATTGGTGGTTTGCCATTTCTCTTTTAATTATTATTCCGGGGATTATTTCCTTGTTCATGCAGGGGCTGAATTTGGGAATTGATTACAAAGGCGGAACAATGCTTGATGTGGCCTTCAATAAGGCAGTGTCACAAAGCGCGATATCGGATACGATGAAATCGGTTGGGCTTGAAGGGCATGTTCAATTGTCTAACAGTGACACAACCGCCTTGATTCGAACAGAAGCCCTTGAAGAAGAAAAACGAAGCGAATTACTGACTGCCTTGGAAACCCAGGTTGGAGAGTATGACAAGGCGTCTCTTAAAGAGGATAAAGTAGGCCCTGCTATGGGACAAGAACTTACTCGTAATGCTATTTATGCTTTGATCATTGCCATGGGTATGATGATCATTTATATTACGATCAGGTTCCAGTTTGTCTTTGCTATCTCTGCGATTCTGGCGCTATTACATGACGTTTTAGTGGTTGTTGGGATTTTCTCGTTGTTCCAATGGGAAATCGATGCGACGTTTGTGGCTGCTATCTTAACAATTGTCGGTTACTCTATTAATGATACGGTGATTATCTTTGACCGGATTCGTGAGAATGAACCTAAGATGAGACGTGGAGATAGTTACGAGGATATGGTGGATAAATCAATCTGGCAGACTATGCGTCGTTCGATCAACACGGTTGTAACAGTATTAATCTCGCTGTTTGCTGTATTTATCTTAGGAGGAGAATCCACAAGAATGTTCTCCTTAGCTATGTTGATTGGGGTATTTTGTGGAGCTTATTCCTCGATTTTTATTGCTAGCCAAATACTTGTTGAAATCAAGACACACTTAAAGGTCAACATATGATAAATAATTTATTTACCTATCCTATTAGTAGGTCTAATTTTTTTGTTGGTAAATTGATAGTTATGTTTTTGATAATATCAGTAACACTTTTTTCTTCTTTTGTACTTTCGTTATTGTCTGGAGTTATTTTAAAGCATGAACCTTTAACTACTGTCTATTTGAAAGCATATATGTTAATGGTTATAATGCACTTTGCATTGGTGCCAATCGTAGGACAATTAAGTATTTCAAAACGCAATATAATTCCGCCGATTATTGGTTACTTTTGTAATAGGTATTGTATTGAGCTTAAAATCATTGAAAAGAGATGTTCATTAAAAATAGAATCAGGAATAACTATCAGGTGGATAATTCCATCGAGCCGTTATAAGCATTACTTTGAGGGCGACATCCAACATATAATGCATGGGTTTAAGAAAATTCAAGCATTATATCCTGAATTACCGAGTTTTTATACCTATGAAGGTACGTTCATGCCTAGGGCAGTAATTGGAGGGGAATGTTAAACTTTTCCGCAAATCGTGTTATTTCTTCAACATTAATCTTAGAAACATCGCTGGTTACCCCAGCAACCTTTTTAACAATATGACGTTCTAGGAAGTTCATTTTGGATACCATAAATTCTCCGCCAAACAACCCGTTCGCCATAGAATGTTCTCTCAATTCTTTAGGGTAAGTTGTTTCAAATTGCTGCTCAGCCTTTTCCCCCTCAAACATGCAACAAAGAAAGAGACCTAAATGTTTTGAAAGCAAAGCTCTTTGGTTCTGTTTAATGAATTGTTTAACTCTTGATTTGACAGAACCTGCATATATAGAACTTCCGACTATTACAGAATCGCAGTCGGTCAAATCTGGGGTTGAGAACTTTTTCAAGTTAATTAATTCAACGTCTCCATTGAGTCGTTCGCTAAGTAAATGAGATGCTTTTTCTGTTGTTCCATGAGAGGATGAAAAGATAATTAGTGTTTTCAAAACAACCTTCTCCTTACAATTAGATTATTGCTAAAAGTATTTTTACCATTATATAATGATGTTGGTTCCATTTACCAGCAAAGCCTGAACGTTCATTGTTATTCATGTGATAAATGTATGAATTAGATATTAATATAAAATGCAGTTCAACAAAATCAATAATAGCTTTGGGTATAAGGAATAAGCACACAGGTCGATTGACCCATGTGCTTATTCCTATCCGTTATGGCAGGTTAGTTCTGGTATTCTTGTGATTTTAAGAATTAGCTAATCTACGCTCAACAAAACAGGCAATACGTTTAAGGGCTTCCTGAAGTTGCTCCATGGAATATGCATAAGAACAACGAATATGGCCTTCTCCGGAAGGTCCAAATGCAGTTCCCGGAACAACAGCTACTTTCTCCTCTTTTAAGAGTTGTTCTGCAAATTCTTCTGAAGATAAATTGGTCTTCGAAATATCAGGGAAAACATAAAAGGCACCTAAGGGCTCGAAACAATCGAGGCCCATCTGCCGAAAGCCGTGAACCATGAATCGACGTCGCCGATCGTAGGCTGTGACCATATCATTTTTAGCTTCGTTGGCAGACCGTAATGCCTCTATGGCAGCAAATTGTCCCATGATTGGAGCGCAGAGCATTGTGTATTGATGAATTTTAGTCATTCCTAGAATCAGGTCAGCATGACCAGCAACGTACCCGATTCTCCAACCAGTCATGGCATATGATTTTGAGAATCCACTTACGAAGAGAGTGCGGTCCCGCATTCCAGGTAAGCTGGCAAAGGAGACATGTGTTTTGTCATAAGTGAGGTCAGAATAGATATCATCGGCAAGGACTAGAAGATCGTGCTTAGTCACGAAATCAGCAATGGGAAGCAGATCCTCGCGATTCATAATCGCTCCAGTGGGGTTATTTGGATAGGAAAGAACTAAGAGTTTGGCTTTCGGAGTATAAACTCGCGCTAAGTCTTCTACACGCATACGAAAGTTCTCTTTTGCATAGGTTGGAACATAGTTTACACTTGCCCCCGCCAATATGGCGCATGGAGCATAGGATACATAGGACGGATCGGGAACTAAGACAACATCCCCAGGCCCCAGTATAGCTCGCATCACGAGATCGACGGCTTCGCTAGCTCCAGAGGTGATAAGAATCTCATGATAAGGATCGTAGGAAAGATCCAATGTTTTCGATAAATGGTGCGAAAGTTCTTCACGTAATTCAAAAAGACCTGCATTACTGGTATACATGGTTTGTCCTTCTTCTAGTGAGAAGATACCACTTTCCCTAACCGTCCAAGGAGTGACAAAATCAGGTTCTCCAACCCCTAAGGAAATGACATCTTTCATGGTTGCGACTAGGTCAAAGAACTTGCGAATTCCCGAGGGGGGGAGCGAAGCAACATGGGAGGCCAGATAATTATTCATGGTGACACCACCAAGCGTTGAAGCGTCTCTTCTTCGCCCATAAGCTCGATTCCATCTTGCTTATAGCGTCGAAGTACAAAGTGGGTCGCTGTACTCTGAACATGTTCAAGGGAGGCTAACTTTTCAGCCACAAAAAGAGCGACATCTTGCATGGTTTTACCTTCGATAAGCAGGGATAAGTCATAACCTCCAGACATTAGAAAAAGCGCTTTGATCTCAGGATATTTTTGTAAACGTTTGGCGATTTTATCAAAACCATAGCCCCGTTGGGGCAAGACTTTTACTTCGATAAGAGCAGATACCTTTTCATCACCTGTCCGGTCCCAATTGATCATGGGCTGATAGCCGACGATTACTTTTTCCTTTTCCCAATCCCTAATACGCTCACTAATGTATTCTGGCGACAATCCGGTTTGAAGTGAGAGTTCTTCAGGCAAAAGTCTACAATCCTCGGAAATAAGTTTGAGTAGTCTACGATCCTTTTCACTGAGCATTCAAATCCACCTCTTTTATTATACAAGTAAGAAAGTAGAAACTGACTGTGCTAGTCAGAAATGATAACTTTCTGGAAGCATAATTGCACTACGGCAACCACCGGCGGTCCCTTCTCGCCATCACGGCACCTTGCCATCCATGGCGGTGCACTTACCTCGAACATCCTTGTTCGAGTCTTGGCTACAGGGACACTCGGCCATCCTTGGCCATCGACTGAAGTCTTGGGGCTAGCCAAGTTTTCTACTATATAACACATCATAGCATGCTTTTTGTTCTTATAAAAGATTAAACTCAGGAGGATTTAATTTGAGGCACTAGTCGAATTAAGAAGTCCTCCTGCAAGAAGGATTTTGGCTTGACGTTCGGTGAGATCGTGTTTAACCCAAACAGGGGTGGGGTCGTTATCTATGGCAATAGCAAAAGGCTGAGACGTATGAATAGCCTGATGTAGGCCCGAAAGGTGAAGGATCATCCCGGCGGTTACGCGGTCTAAGTCATTTTCATTGACAAAAGTAAGTGGAAGAATTCCAAAATTAATTAGGTTAGCACGATGTATGCGGGCAAAACTCTGGGCCAAAACGACTCTCAGTCCAAGGTACATGGGAGCCAGAGCGGCATGCTCGCGACTTGAGCCTTGACCATAATTGTGGCCCGCAATAATAACACTTTGCTTTTGGGCTTTGGCCTTAGCAGCAAACTGTGCATCGATCTTGTGAAAGGTGAATTCAGATATAGCTGGGATATTAGAACGGAGAGGGAGAATCTTAGATCCTGCAGGCATGATATCATCGGTCGTAATATTGTTACCAAGTTTTAAGATAACGGGTAAGTCAAGTGAGTCATCCAGTGCAGGAGCAATGGGGAGAGGCTGAATGTTAGGTCCGCGTAGAATCGGTGTATCTGGATTACCAGGGGGGAGAATCATGCTGTCATCAATGCGAAATCGCTCTGGAAATTCTACATTTGAAGATAGTCCTAAGATTCGTGGATCGGTTATAAAGCCGGTTAGAGCACAGGCTGCAGCAACTTCCGGACTAGCCAAAAAGACGGAGGCATCTTGAGTACCACTACGGCCTAGGAAATTTCGATTAAAAGTTCGGACCGAGACCCCTTTAGAGACGGGCGATTGCCCCATGCCTATGCACGGACCACAAGTGGATTCAAGTAGTCGAGCCCCACTATCGAGGAGGTCTGTCAAAGCTCCATTACTAGAAAGCATGCTTAAAACTTGACGAGATCCAGGAGAAATGACTAAGCTCACGCTTGGATGGACGTGCTTTCCTTTCAGGATTTGACTAACTCGCATTAGGTCCTGATAGGATGAATTTGTACAACTTCCAATGGCAACTTGCTGAACAGAAGTTGCAGAATGATCACTTACTGGAACCACGTTATCTGGACTATGCGGCTGAGCGACCAGCGGGACAAGTAAGGACAGATCGATTTCTAATTTCTCATCATAAGTAGCATCTTCATCAGCAAATAGAGGAACATAGTCTTCTGCTCTCCCTTGAGCTTCTAAGAAGCGAAGGGTTTGTTCGTCACTGGGGAATATTGAAGAAGACGCCCCTAATTCAGCGCCCATATTCGTGATGGTTGAACGCTCAGGAACGGTCAGGGTTTTTACGCCTGGTCCAGCATACTCGATTATTTTTCCGACGCCTCCTTTTACTGTAAGCCTTCGGAGGACTTCTAAGATGATGTCCTTGGCTGAAACCCATTCTGAGAGCTTTCCGGTTAGCCAGACGCATAGGACTTTAGGGCTGGGAAGATAAAAAGCTCCTCCACCCATCGCCACGGCTACATCAAGCCCTCCAGCACCCATTGCGAGCATTCCCATTCCACCTGCTGTGGGGGTATGACTATCTGATCCTAACAGAGTTTTGCCAGGTTTGGCAAAGCGCTCTAAATGGACTTGGTGGCAAATTCCGTTTCCTGGACGTGAAAAATAGGCGCCAAAGCGTGCCGCGGTACTTTGCAGAAACGCATGATCATCTGCATTTTCAAACCCAGTCTGGAGAGTGTTATGATCTATATAACTTACCGAACATTCGGTTTGTACTCTAGAAAGGTTCATGGCTTCAAATTGCAGATAAGCCATTGTCCCTGTCGCATCTTGGGTGAGTGTTTGATCAATTCGCAGCGCTATTTCGTTTCCATTTGCTAGGTCACCAGAGACTAAGTGGGATGTGAGTATCTTTTGAGTTAAGTTTTGGGCCATGATAATTCCTCCTTTGAAGTTGGTATTAACTTTACCAAAAACATGAGGAAACATCTAGGGTTTTCCTGTATGTATACAAAATTTCTAATAAAAAGATGGTGTTTGGCATGAAGCTAGTCGTGGGATAATTCTTATATCATTTGGAATAAGTTCGCTGGAGCTTGAATAGACGTAGAAGTTAAAGTCTCTGGGGACGTAGGAGGTATTAGGATAACTGCTATTTTAAAGCTTAAATGACAAGTTTCGATATAATTAAGTTGGGTTTGTCAGATTTTCAGGTTATAATAGTTTGGATAGTTAATTTGAGACTTTCCGCCAGCCACGGATGGTTTTGTGACCTGAATCAAGAATATTGTTTTTGGCTGAGAGGAGTTATTATAATGCCAATGTATGAATTTGGATGTCCGAACTGCGGGATTGTCACCACAGAATTGTGTAAAATAGGAGAAAAAGGTGAACAGCTCACGTGCAGCGGATGTGGAAACACGGGGCTAATGAAACACATCTCTGGATTTTCAAGCCTTGGAATTCCCGGAGGAGCCGGGGGCGTAAGCTGCTCGCCCGGATGTAGTGGAAATTGTGCAGGATGTCATTGAAAGGGGAACCATATACTTGAACAAGAGACTAAATATTGTCCTGGTTGAGCCGGAAATTCCACCGAATACAGGGAACGTGGCTCGGCTTTGTGCTGCTACTGGAGCTACACTACATTTGGTAAAACCATTAGGTTTTAGCATCGATGATAGGCAACTAAAACGTGCCGGCTTAGATTACTGGCACCTTCTTGATATCGTCATTTATGAAAGTTTTGCTGAGTTTGAGGAAAAAAATCCTGTGGGACCGCGTTACTTGGCGACCACTAAAGGTGGGCGATCATATACAGACATTTCGTATGAGTTTGGGGGATACCTTCTTTTTGGTAAGGAAACAAAAGGACTGGCCCCTGAAATCATTGCTCGTTATCTGGAAACGGCCCTACGGTTGCCGATGCGTGCGGATGCTCGTTCCTTGAATTTATCGAATTCCGTGGCGGTTGTCGTTTACGAAGTATTACGCCAATGGGGTTTTCCGGATCTTGTATAGAAAGGGGCGAGGAATTTATGGTACCAAATCTTGAGGTGGATTTCATTCGCAATTGGAGTAACAATGCGATGTCCTTTCTGACGAACCTGCAGGTTTCGGACGCCCCAGTTCTATGGGAGAAACGTAAAGCAAAGGCGGTTGAGGAACAATCATGATAAATGGGTATGGGTTGACCTTTTGCATGGCATTAGTAATTGCAGCAATTGCTACGCCAGTTTCAATGAAACTAGCGAAACACTGGGGGGCGATTGCATATCCAGGTGGGCGACATATTCATAGGCGACCGATTCCACGACTTGGCGGCTTAGCAATTTATGCGGCTTTTTGGGTTACTATTTTGGTGACACAAGCTTGGAGTAAAAATATTTGGGGCTTATTTATTGGAAGTACCATTATTGTCGCGGTTGGCATATGGGATGATATCCGTGAAGTTCGTGCTTTGTATAAGCTTTATTGGCAAATTGCAGCGGCGGCTGTGCTAATCTTCTTTGACTTTTCTATGAATTTCATTTCCCTCCCGTTCCTCGACAAACCTCTTAATTTTGATGCACGTGGTCTAAGTATAGTTGGTATTATATTAATGCTCTTTTGGGTCGTAGGATTGGTCAACACTGTGAATGTTTCTGATGGATTGGATGGACTAGCTGCTGGTATTTGTTTTCTTGTCGCCATTTTACTTTTTTGGTCCGCGGATGGGATTGATCAATTTTCAGCTGCCCATCTTACTTTGTCTCTTGCTGGGGCTCTTCTCGGGTTCCTATTTTTTAATTTTCCCCCGGCTCGTGTTTTCATGGGAGACTCCGGTAGTATGTTTTTAGGGTATATTATTGGAGGAATATCCATCATGGGTCTCCTAAAAACAGCTACAATTTTGGGATTGGTTTTTCCGCTCCTTGTGTTGGGCATGCCGGTCACAGACCTTACCTTTGCGATTATCCGACGAAAGCTTCGCGGACAGTCTATTGCGATGGCTGACCGAGGGCATCTGCACCATCGGTTACTTGATGCGGGGTTTACTCAGAGGCAGGCAGTGCTTTTAATGTACGGAATCAGTGCTTGTTTTGGCATGGCCGCTGTACTTGGAGCTAAAGGGCAATGGATTGGTGCTCTAGTTGTTCTCTTTGTAGTTTTTGCGTTACTAATTACTATTCTTATGCGCCGAACTGAAAAGCTTGCTGTATTCGCTCGACGGCAATCAAAGTGAACTTCATCTAAAATCCCAAGATGCTATTTTGCCATTAGCTTTCTACACTTCTTTTTCCCTCCATGCATATGATGGTCGGAAAGGGGGTATAAGTATGCCATTAAATGTATTCGCCTTTTATAATGGCTTAACTGAGCAAACAAAGGGTTATCCATATCTAAAACGTTATGGGAGTATCATACAGCAATTAGCAATTTTTGAAGTATCCATTCAGAATGATGGAACAATCCTTGGGCGTCCAAGTCGGCGGCTAATTGAAGAGGCCCATACCATGGGAATTAAGGTTTTTTTGGTGGCTAGCAATCTAACGCGTCAGGGTCAATTTTCGACTGCTTTGATCGGACGTTTAGTGCGTGACCAAGACTTTGCAAATCTTGTTTGGCGGAACATACGAGATGTCTTAGTAGATTATCGTCTTGATGGAATTAATCTGGACCTAGAAAAAGCGGTTCCGGCAGATCGTCCACTTTTTAGTCAATTGATTCAGACGTGGTCTACTATGTTTAAACAGGCGAATTTTATTGTAACGATCGATGTTCCAGCTAAAACTTGGAATGATCCACAAAACGCTTGGAGGGGGGCGTTTGATTATAAACCAATTGGGCAGGCTGTTGATGAGGTTATTCTCATGACTTACGAAGAACATTGGTCAGAAAGTGAACCTGGATCAGTCGCCTCGATTCCGTGGGTTACTCAAGTTTTAGATTATGCTATAACCACTATACCACCAGAAAAAATCTATATGGGTATTCCGATTTATGGTTATGATTGGCCAGAGGGGGGTACCGGTAGGGTTATAGGCTATCAAAGGGCTACTGAGCTTGCGCGGCGATATGGTGCTCCGTTGCAATGGGATGCAAGGCAGCGTAGTACGTATTTTAATTACGAGACTAGAGGAGTACGCCATACAGTATATTTTGAAGATCCTAGGAGTTTAAAGGAAAAACTGGAGTTAGCAACGCGGAAGGGCATACGCGGCGTTGCACTTTGGGAAATGAACCTTAGCTATCCTGCCTTCTGGGAAGTGCTTCAAACGTACGTTAGGCGTTAAAAAAATAGGAGGTTTCTTTACGTATGCGTATTCATTTCCATGGACATGCCTGCTTCGAAATAGAAGGGGAAGCAGGAAGAATCCTTATAGATCCTTTTTTAACGGGTAACCCTAGCGCTACAGCTAAGCCCCAAGACTTTACACATCTTGATGCAATTCTGGTTACTCATGGACATAGCGATCATTTGGGTGATGCAATACAATTGTCTAAAAGGACCGGAGCCCCGATCATTGCTGTTTTTGAGTTAGCAAATTATTGTCAGAGACAGGGAGCTAAGACGTATGCTATGCATATTGGAGGAAAACATCTGTTTCCCTTTGGCTGGATTAAACTTACTCTTGCTTTACATGGATCTGGGATAGAAAGCCCTGACGGAGGAGATATGATCTATGGGGGCCTAGCCTGCGGATTTTTGCTGCAGATGGAAGGGAAATGGCTTTATCATGCGGGGGATACAGGATTGTTCGGAGATATGGAACTCATCGGTCGTCGTTATCCTATTGAGGTTGCTATGCTTCCGATCGGTGATAATTTTGTGATGGGGGTCGAGGAAGCGGTTCATGCTTCCCAATTATTACGTCCTAAAGTGGTTATCCCAATGCATTATAATACGTTTCCAGTGATTGCCCAGGATGTAATGGAGTTCCTGCATCTCCTTCAACGGAGAGTTCCGGAAACCCAAGGTAAGGCTCTTAGCCCTGGCGAATCATACGAAGTTTAAAAACATAGTTTTGTTTGATTAATCCCGCTTGATTTTCAAGTGGGATATTTTTATCTAGAAATGGTCAAACTTAGAGAGTGAGGAGAGGTAATCATAAGTTAAGGAGATGAATTTTATGACAAGAAAATTGTGTACTATACGTTGTCTTTACGGTATCGAAGGTCGCTGTCGTCTAGAACATATTATAGGCGAACGTGGACCAAATTGTCCTCATTATGAAGAAGATTTCAACCTCATGAGCAGGGGGAGGATCTAAGAATGAAGCAGAAAAAGCCAAAGGTAAGGCGAATAGATCCTTTAGAACCTCTGAAAATGGAGATCGCGGCGGAGTTGGGATTACTAGAACAGATTCATAGAAATGGGTGGCATTCTTTAAGTGCTAAGGAAGCAGGGAGAATTGGGGGACTAATGACTCAAAGACGTCGAAAAGATGGTTAGAAATGATGAAGGCATAGTTGAATAATAAATCTTGTGATATAATAATAGTCCGAAATAGTTTAGTGGGGAGCGTAAATAGTTGACAAAGCATCAACAAATTTTAACCTTTATTGAAGATCTCGCGATTGGCAGCAAGGTTTCTGTACGATTTATTGCCAAAGAGTTGGACGTCAGTGAAGGAACAGCTTATCGGGCTATTAAAGATGCTGAAGCCAAAGGATTTGTACGTTCAATTCCTAAGGTCGGAACGATTCGAATTGAAGGGGTTAAAGAGCGCCAAATTGAGGACTTGACTTTACGTGAAGTTTCACAGATCGCCGAAGGGGTTGTTATCTGTGGCTTTGCGCATCTCGATCGCTCTCCTAATAAGTTTATTATTGCAGCGATGGAATTAAACACTATGGCCCATTACTTAGAAGATGGAGCGTTGTGTATTGTGGGAAACCGTCGCGACGCCCAAATTTTTGCCTTAAATCATCAGACTTCACTTTTAATAGCCGGGGGAATGGAAATAGATGAAGAGGTTGTAGCTTTAGCTCAAAAAAAAGAGTTGGTGATTATTCAGTCTCCCTACGATACATTTGCAGTCACTTCGATGATTAATCGGGCTCTTTATGATCGATTGATCCAGAAGGAACTCATTCTAGTTGAAGATATTATGGTTAAAGATGTGAGTTATTTAACGGCGGATGCGACTGTTGAAGATTGGAGAAGACTTTCGCAAACTACGGACCACAGTCGGTTCCCTGTAGTTGATGAGGAAATGACGCTTGTTGGAATCGTTTCCGCAGTAGATGTCGCTGGAGCTGATGTTAAGACGCCCATCAAAGAGGTTATGAATGCTAACCCCTACCTTGTCGGACGAGACGACCCTGTAACCCATATCTCCAGAATCATGGTTTGGGAAGGGTGGGAAATCGCGGTAGTCGCGGATCAAGGAAAATTGATTGGTATTATTAGCTTGCAAGATGTCATTGAAGCTTACCAGCAAGTTCAGAAACAACCACAGTTTGGTGAGACGGTGGACAATATGGTGCTAAGTGGGTTCCGATTTGTCGATGATGCGGAGCATCTCACTATCGAAGGGGAAATTACTAATGCCATGAGTGATGACTATGGTTCTGCTAGTTGTGGGGTTATTGTGACGGTTATGAATATGGCTGGCTATATTGGACTGCGCAAGAAATATCGACTTAATGCGATCACCGAAAACTTTACACTATATCAACTTCAACCGATTGCGGTCGGAACGGAGATTAAGGTTATCGCGAAGCTATTATTAGTTGCCAAGAAACATTGCAATATTGAGGTAGAAGTGACGGCAAATAGTGCTCTGGTAGCCAAAGGTTTAATGACAGCAAGAATAGGGGATAAGAGATTAGTTAGTGAAACAGCTCATTAAGGGGATTGATTTGGCAAAAAAGCCCTCTCGTCCATGTGGATCGAGGGGGCTTTCTGAGGAAGGAAGGTGAATCCTAATAAAGGCTGAAATAACTCAAATAACCTGTGGCTTTGTTCACCTTCACAATCATACGGAATTTAGCCTGCTTGACGGAGCCGCACGAATCAAAAACTTAGTCCAGCGTGCAGTGGAATTAAAAATGTCGGCTTTGGCTATCACAGATCATGGAGTTATGTACGGGGTTATCGACTTCTATAAGGCCTGTAAGCAAGCGGGAATTAAACCGATTATTGGGTGTGAGGTTTATGTAGCCCCTAATAAGAGGACTGATAAGATACAGGGGAAGGACGACTTAAATTACCACTTGGTCTTACTCGCTGAAAATGAGCAAGGGTATCGCAACTTGATCAAATTAGTTTCTATGGCTCATATTGAAGGCTTCTATTATAAACCTCGCGTAGATAAAGAAATTCTTCGCAAGCATTCTACTGGGATCATTGCCCTTAGTGCTTGTTTGGCAGGGGAAGTCGCTGACTACTTGGTGCAGGAACAATTGGAAATGGCTGTTCAAAGTGCTCGTGAGTATGAGGATATTTTCGGTAAAGGAAATTTCTTTCTGGAAATCCAAGATCATGGGATAGAAGAACAGCGCAAAGTCATTAGAGGAATGTGGAAGGTACACGAACGAACGGGGATTCCGATGGTGGCTACGAATGATGTGCATTATGTTAAGCGTGAAGATGCGTTTGTTCAAGACGCTTTGCTCTGTATTCAAACTGGTAAGACCTTAGATGATACAGCAAGAATGAGATTTTCCAGTCAAGAGTTCTTCCTCAAATCTGAACAGGAGATGTCTTTGCTCTTTGGGGAACACCCGGAACTGTTGACAAACACGTCCCTGATCGCAGAACGTTGTCAGATGGAATTTCATTTTGGGGATAATTTTTTACCTGTATTCGAGGTTCCCCCAGGGTATACTTTAGATGACTATCTTGAGGAAGAATGCCGCAAGGCTTTTCCCCGTTTCTATCCTCAAATGACGGAGCAGGAATGTGAACGCTTGGATTACGAACTCCAAGTTATTTCTCAAACTGGTTTTTCTGGATATTTTTTAATCGTGGCAGATTTTTGCCGTTTTGCCAGAGATAACGGCGTTGTCGTTGGTCCGGGACGAGGGTCTGCGGCAGCGAGTATGGTCGCTTTTTTACTAGGGATAACATCGGTTGAACCTCTTCGTTTTGATTTGCTATTTGAACGTTTTTTAAATCCAGAACGTATCTCGATGCCGGATATTGATATAGATTTTGACCCAGAAGGTCGGGAATTTGTAATCCGCTATGTTACTGAAAAATATGGTACTGATAAGGTGTGTCAGATTATTACCTTTGGAACTATGGGAGCCAAAGCAGCCATCAGAGATGGGGGAAGAGTGTTGGCAATCCCCTTGTTTCGAGTTGATAAAGTAGCTAAGGCGATTCCTTCGGATCTGGGTATGACCTTAGAAAAAGCTTTAGAAGTGTCCCCTGATTTGGCTCGTATGGTGGAAGAGGATGAAGAGATAAAAAAGCTGTACACTTTGGCTAAGTCACTTGAAGGAATGACCAGACACGCATCTACGCATGCTGCAGGAGTCGTCATCTCTAAGGATCCTCTTATGAATTACCTTCCACTCCAAAGGACTTCTGAAGACTTCGTTATGACTCAATTTCCCATGAAGGCAGTTGAGGAAATTGGGCTGCTAAAAATGGACTTTCTGGGTTTGAGAAATTTAACCATTCTACAAGAGGCTGTGCGACGAATTGAAGAGACGCATGGGTTAAGGCTCGACTTACAAACTTTAGCCTTAGATGATTCTAAGACTTATGAACTTTTGGCGTCGGGAAATAGTACTGGGATTTTTCAGCTGGAAAGCGGCGGGATGCGCGCCATTCTAAAGGATCTCAAACCAACATGTTTCGAGGATATAATTGCGGTTGTTGCTTTATACCGTCCTGGCCCAATGGAACAGATCCCAGAATTTATCCGCCGGAAACGTGGAGGTAACATTACTTATCTGCATCCAAAGCTAGAGCCAATTCTTAAATCGACCTATGGCATTATTGTTTATCAGGAACAGGTTATGCAGATTGCTCGAGACCTAGGGGGCTATTCTCTGGGGCGAGCAGATTTGCTCCGCCGCGCTATGGGGAAAAAGAAGAAAGAAATCATGGCTGAGGAACGACAAAACTTCCTTCATGGATTGCAAGATGCTGATGGAGAATGGATTATTCCGGGTGCGCTTCGAATTGGCTTAACTCTCAAAGATGCAGAAGAAATCTTTGATTTAATGGCTAAATTCGCAGAATATGGCTTTAATAAAGGGCATGCAACAGCTTATGCCGTGATTTCTTATCAAACAGCTTACTTAAAAGCAAACTATCCCTTAGAATTTATGGCAGCTCTTTTAAGTACAGTGATGGGATCGTCGGATAAAATATCGTTTTATATTCAAGATGCTCGTACTAGCGGGATTCAGGTACTTCCTCCGGATGTTCAATATAGCAAAGCAGGATTTTCTATTGAGGAGCAAGCGATCCGTTTTGGCTTAGGAGCGATTCGCAATGTCGGAGTTAATGTTGTTGAGAAGATTCTAGAAGCTAGGAAAGAGGGTCTTTTTAAATCTCTCGATGATTTTTGCCTGCGTGTTGACCAAAAGGTCTTGAATCGGCGTGTCCTGGAAAGTTTAATACGTTCTGGTGCCTTTGGATCAATTTGTACACGAGCGCAAGCGCTAGCAGTAATCGATCAAGTTTTAGAGACGACTGGGCGTCGGCAAAAAGATCGACTTTCAGGGCAATTCTCGCTTTTCGATTTGGATGAAGAGATGGAGGAAGGAATTAGACTTCCCCAGCTCCCGGATTTCAAGGAACGAGAAATCCTGGATATGGAAAAGGAGTATCTCGGTCTCTACTTAAGTGGACACCCGCTTTCTTCTGTATTACCTCAACTGAAGGATTATATGTCTTCAGATATCTTAACTTGCTTAGAAGGAGAGGAAGAGAAGAAGGTTGCGCTCGGTGGTTTAGTGACTGGTTTTCGGCAGAATGTTACTAAAAAGGGAGAAATGATGGCCAGTTTCGTTCTGGAAGACTTGACGAGCGGAATTGAGGTGTTAGTCTTTCCTCGTGTCTATGCTCAAACTAATACTTTTGGTAATGACGATGTGATTATTTTGGTAGGACGATATAACATTCGAGACGAAGAAAAAAAGATCTTTGCTGAGAAAATTACTAAACTTGAGGACTTAAAACCCTCTGGAGAGAATAGACAGATCATTCCAAACCCAATTTCTCATCAAATTCCAATCTCGAAAACAAAAAGTAACTCGTCACAAGCTGTAGCCAAGCGACTCTTTTTGAGATTTGCTAATGAAAAAAGTGATAAAATGCAAACAGTATTGAATATTTTGCTGCGTTTTCCAGGCAGCCAACCAGTTTACTTTTACTTTGAGGATAGTCAGAAAGTCCTTGAAGGAAAACGAAAATTTTGGGTTAACGATATAGATGAGCTGACGACTGCACTTTGGGAAGTGATGGATCAACGCAATGTGGTTTGGCAACCAGCTAAATATTTTGCATAAAGAGGCTTACCTTGCAGGAATCTTGACTTTTAAGGCGAAAACCATCAAAACATCCTAAATGAAAAGGTGATAGAGTGTGCGTATTGCGATATATCCAGGAACATTCGACCCGGTAACTAAAGGACATCTTGATATATTAGTTCGAGCGAAAGAGCTATTTGATGGGTTGATTATTGCCGTTGCTGCCGATAGTAATAAGACTCCATTGTTTACACTTGGTGAGAGAATGGAACTTCTCGTGGAAGCAACCAAAGACATGCCTAATGTCAGTGTTCGTGTTTTTGAAGGGTTGACAGTTGAGTTTGCTCGTCAGAATGGGGCCTTAGCGATAATTCGAGGACTCAGAGCCTTATCGGATTTTGAATATGAATTCCAACTAGCCTTAATGAACAAAAAGATTGCCCCGGATGTCGAAACAATTTTCCTTATGACTCAAAGTGAATACTCCTTTATCAGCTCAAGTGCGATCAAATGGGCGTCCAGTTTACATGCTGGAGTCTCAGATTTTGTGCCCATTCATGTAGAAAAGGCGCTTATTGCGAAGTATTCTAGTCTTCGGTCAGACTCCAATGAGGAGGATTAGAATATCACTTTGTTGCACAATTAGATGGGCTATGGTATCATAAATCGATTTGAAAAGGGGGATTTTCAAAAAATGTGGACGGTCATTTATATTGCTCCCAATAAATTAATTGCAGAGAAGTATAAGAAAATCCTTACGGATGAAGGGATGCTTGTCCAGCTTCGTCCGATTGGCTCGGCGCATCTTGGTGAACATGCTTCAGTTGAAATTCTTGTCCCAGAATCCGAAGCTGAAGAAGCGCATGAGATTATTACTGGCGCTATGGGGAGCTAACTATGTTTAAGGATATATTCAGGAAGACAAAGTATGTTACGATTAAGTCTGGTCAGATGCAGAATCGCACTCCGTCATCTATGCAAGAAGAACCTGCTAATATTAGTAAGAAAGAACTTCCTGATGGTCTTTGGGTCAAATGTCCAAAGTGTGGGGAAGTTCTCTTCAATAAAAATATCGAGGAAAATGCGCGAGTTTGTACTACCTGTGAGCATCATTTTAGAATTTCTGCTAGAGCACGCCTTGCGTTATTAGTCGATGAAAACAGTTTTGAAGAGTGGGATGCTGAATTAACAACTTTAGATTCTTTGGCGTTTCCTGGCTATGAAGAAAAGCTCATTGAAGCCCAGGAAAAATCAGGTATGACTGAAGGAGTACTCACGGGTCGTGCTAAGATTGAGGATATTCCCTTTGTAGTTGCCATTAATGAAGCGGGCTTTATGATGGGTAGTATGGGTTCTGTCGTGGGGGAAAAGATTGCTCGAGCGATTGAACGTGCAATTGACTTAAAATTGCCGGTGGTAATTTTTTCCACTTCCGGAGGCGCTAGGATGCAAGAAGGGATACTTTCTCTTTATCAGATGGCAAAAACGAGTGCGGCTTTAGGAAGATTGGCGGAAAACAACTTATTATATATTTCCGTACTCACAGATCCTACGTTTGGTGGGGTGACAGCCAGCTATGCTTCACTGGGAGACATTATGATTTCTGAACCTAATGCTTTAATTGGGTTTACAGGACCGCGTGTCATCAAACAAACGATGAGGCAAGAACTCCCCACAGGAGCACAAACTGCTGAGTTTAACCAAGAGCATGGCTCAATTGATTTGATCGTGGCGCGTACTCAGATGAGGCCCGTTTTAGCACGTTTACTGCGTTACCACCAGGAAGGGGCTTTGTATGGCTCAACTATTTGAATTTGAAAAACCAATTGCGGAATTAGAACATAAAATTTCTGAACTCCAGAAGTTTTCCGCCGACAAGGATATTGATCTTTCTCAAGAAGTGGCTACCCTTGAAAAAAAGGCGACCCTTTTAAAGAAGGAAATATATGGTAAACTTGAGCCGTGGCAGAAAGTTCAAATTGCCAGACATTCGGAGCGACCTAATTTCTATGACTATGCTCCTCTATTGTTTGAAGATTTTATAGAACTTAAAGGGGATCGGCTCTTTGCAGATGATCGTTCGATTTCAGGTGGAATTGCACTTTTTCATGGGATTGCTGTAACCGTAATTGCCCAAGTTAAGGGTAAAGATACGAAAGAAAATATCAAACGTAATTTTGGCATGCCACATCCGGAAGGGTATCGTAAAGCGGTACGACTGATGGATCAAGCAGAAAAGTTCGGGCGCCCGATTCTGACATTCATCGATACACCTGGAGCTGCTTGTGATTTGGGAGCAGAGGAACGTGGGCAGGGTGAAGCTATCGCTCGATGCCTACTGGCGATGTCAGGTTATCGTGTCCCTGTGATCAGTACAGTGATAGGTGAAGGTGGAAGTGGCGGTGCACTCGCTCTTGGTGTGGGTAACGTGCTTTTGATGCTTGAAAATTCCTTTTATTCCGTAATTGCTCCAGAAAGCTGTGCATCAATTCTCTGGAAGGATACGACAAAGGCAAAAGAAGCTGCTGCTGCGTTGAAGTTTACGGCCCAAGATCTGTTAAGACTTGGGGTAGCGGATGAATTGGTACGGGAGCCTCAAGGTGGGGCCCATAATAACCTGCACCAAACTGCTGATGAATTATCGCAGGTCATTTCAAAGTATCTAGTTCGACTGCGTTCTGAAAGTCCAGAAGTACTTCGGGAGAAGCGATATCAAAAGTTGCGTGCCATCGGAGTTTTTCAAGAAACTGCTGATAAAATTTATCAAAAAGACTTGACTAAGCCTTTAGATTAGTGTTATTATAACTAGGCCGTCATGATTCATCTGACGGAATTATAAATGGGCGAGTGGCGGAATGGCAGACGCGTCGGTCTCAAAATCCGATATATGTGAGTATGTGGGGGTTCAAGTCCCCCCTCGCCCACCACAGTAAAATCAAGGCCTTCGGGCCTTTTTATTTTTGCCTAAATACGTACGAATTTTGAAAAAAGCAATAAAAAAGCCATAAACTTAAAAATAGCCAGATATACAAAAAAGCGTAATTAACCAATTGACATACGCATAAATTGTGCGTATAAATTATAATTATTGGGACAGTGCTTAGAAGAAATTGGAGCTTTGGCTCATGGAATCGACATATCAAGCCTAATTAGGGATCTGAATAAGATGTTAACAATCACTTATGATTAGCGAAACTCGTTATTGCCCTTAATGTCTGATTGTAATTGACGGTCTGTCAATTACAATCAGACATTTTTTCTTAAATCCATTGCACAAAGTTGAATATTAAGAATGTGATAGACTTAACGTGTTTATCAATAAAATTATATTGATAAACGATAAATATATATTGATTGAAAGAAGTTAATTGTTTATACTTAGTTGTAATATGGTTTAAGGGAGGATTTGCAAGCATGGTTATTTTAGATCATAAAGGTTTTTCCGGCATAGTTAAACATATCTTGGACCTCATCTTTTTAGGCGGGATCGGTATTTTCTTGAGCTTGCCATTTGCTTTGAGATGGTATTTAGGACTAATGTATACGCGAACAAGTGAAAATTATTCTTTCTTGTTAGGTTTTCTATTCGTCACGGGGATTTTGGCTTTGGTGGTCGTCAATGAAATTAGAAAACTGTTAAAGAACTTAAATAAGAGAAATCCTTTTATTATAGGTAATGTTCAAAGTCTTAATCGAATTGCTGTTGCATGTTTGCTTATAGCGGCATGTTATATAATCAAAATAATTTTCTATAATTCTTTTCTGACCATCATCGTAACAATGGTATTTATTATCACTGGATTTTTCTCTATTATCTTAGCGGAGGTTTTTCGACAGGCCGTTGTCGTGAAAGAAGAAAATGATCTGACAATATAAATGGAGGCTGAAATATGTCAATTATCGTAAACTTGGACGTAATGATGGCAAAACGCAAAATTAGCTTATCTGAACTCGCCTTAAAAATAGATCTTACTCAAGCAAATTTATCAATTTTAAAAAACAATAAAGCAAAGGCGATTCGCTTTTCAACCCTTGAGGCGATCTGTAAAGCATTACATTGTCAGCCGGGAGATATTTTGGCCTTTGAAGATGATGATGTTTCTTTAAATAAATAAATTTAAGGGGGAGAAATCATGGAGGATTTGATGATAGCCCAAAACGAGGAATCTAAAAAAACTGAATTCAAAAAGGAAGATATTTACCTCCTAGGTTCTTCAGTCTTTTTGGGCGTGATTTTTGATATTTTATTTTATAAAAAAGCGCTAGGGATCTCATACCTGCTTTTTGTTATAGCCTTTTATCTAGTTTTTTTATGGAATCTGCGTCGGAAGATAGTATTAAAATATGACTTTGGCTGGGTTTTGAGTATTCCTATTATAGCCTTGTCATCGACGTATTTTCTCTTTTCGAATCAGATTTTTGCAGTATTTAACTTTTTAATAATCCCAATTCTAATAATCGCCCAAACAATTTTGGTAAATGGGGAAAACAAATATAAATGGTTTGATACAAGGTTTCTTAAGGATATCCTTAACGGAGTTTTTAATCGTGCATTGGGCAATACCCCTATACCATTTGTAGTGGGATTAAGGTCTATACGTATTAGAAAGAGTGACGAAAAGCATAATGTTATTAAGAAAGTCCTTTTCGGTTTGGCGTTTTCTGTTCCTCTTTTAGTAGTCGTCGTTTCTCTCCTTACATCGGCAGACAGGGTTTTCGAGCATCTAATCGATGAGGTGTTAAGTTCATTTGGAAGTATTAATATGAGTGATTTTCCGTTACAGGGAATTCTGGTTTTATTAATTAGTATCATTGTATTTAGCTATATATGGAGCTTTTTAAAATCCAATGACAGAATTCCAAACCAGATGCAGCAAGGGGGAGAAGAGAAGGGTAAGATGATTTGGGATCCAATAATTTCTATAACTGTATTAAGCCTTATTAATTGTGTTTACTTGGTATTTATAATTATTCAGTTTGCATATATGTTTGGTTCTGTCAATAATGCTTTGCCGCCAGATTTTTCTTATTCAGAATATGCCAGAAGAGGTTTTTTTGAGTTATTAATGGTCACAATAATCAACTTCACACTTTTGTTGAGCAGTGTTAAATTCACCCGAAAAGACGGAAAATCAGTTGCTAGGACAGTACGTATTTTGCACTCTTTCCTTGTTATCTGTACCATGGTTATACTTGTGTCAGCATATTTGAGAATGTCACTTTATGAGGCGGCCTATGGGTATACATACTTAAGAGTGTTAACTCATAGTTTTATGATCTTCCTATTTATATTATTCGTCATAGCATTTTATAAAGTTTGGAATGAACGTATTTCTCTGCTCAAACCGTATATTATAATTACTTTAATTTCTTATTTGATCCTCAATTATGCGAACATTGATGCTTTTATAGCTAAAAATAATATAGATAGGTATTTTGAAACGGGTAAGCTGGATACTCATTATTTGAGGAACTTGTCGTATAACAGCATACCAGTGTTAGTCAAGCTCCTTAATGAAGAAAATACTCCTCCAGATCTTAAACAGTATTTGATGGAACAACAAATGGATTTATCTACAAATCAAGATTGGCAGTCATTTAATTTGTCCAGGCAAAAGGCAAAACAAGTGCTTTCTCAATATAAGCTATAATAACTTGTTTCCATAAGATTGTGCCAATACTCCACAAGAATTACACTAGCACACTATTGTTTTTTAAACAGTAGTTGTGCTAGATTTACATTAACAGAACTACTATTCAAAGAATAGTAGCCTGATAACAATGATGATGGAGGGCTATCGATGAGACGCGAGGAGTTCATAAGAGAGATCGAAGAGAATCTATCTGGAAAAATGACAGCTAAGGAAATTCAGGATGTATTGTATGATTACAATGAATACTTTGACGTCGTGAGTACCAGAAGGGGCAATAGTCATGGATACGCAATTTAAAAAAGGTGTCCTGGAAATGTGTATTTTATACCAGTTGTCTGACGCGGAAATGTATGGCTATGAGTTAATGAAAATCATTAAAGAAGTATTTCCAGACGTTTATGATGCTTCCATCTATGCAATTTTACGTAGACTAAAAGCAGACGATTATACTGAAACATCCATGAAGGATTCGGCGAGTGGCCCTCCTAGAAAGTACTATCGAATTACCCAGCAAGGCACTGAATATCTAAATAAGATGATTCTTGAATGGGAAGTCATGGTTTCTGCAGTTAAAGGCCTGGGGATCGGTAAATAAGGACCACGGCTAATATGTAATATATAGTTTACAAATTGCATATTATAGTGTATAATATGCAATGTAAGGAGGAGGGGCGGTTGAAGAATCTTAAATTGAAGTCAGCAAGAGCAATTTTGGATATTTCTCAAGAGGAATTGGCAGAAGCAGTCGGTGTTACAAGACAGACTATTGGAATGATTGAAGCCGGCAAATTTAATCCATCATTACAGTTGTGTATAGCTATATGCAAAACGTTAGGGAAAACATTAGACGATATTTTTTGGGAGGTATAAAATCATGAAAGATGAAAGAATTGAACAAGCAAAAAATAGAATAAGAAGTGAAATGGCAACTATAATATTTGTTGGTGTAGTCACTTCATTTTTAGTAAAAACTTTAGTATTCAAAATGGATTTTCAGGATTGTATTACAGAATATGTAATCATGATATTTTTCCCATTGTATCAGTTTATAAGAATGCATACCATGAAGATAAGTATTTACAGCGAGGGCAGGAATAAGCAAACTATAAAGAATCTGATAATAACAATTTTGATCTTAGTGGTTGCATCAGTAGTGTTAATTTTCGATTCGATGTCGAAGTCAGCGGTGTACGTCTGGCAAAACGCAGTAGCAAGCATAGTCACATTTATAGTATTATTTGTTGCAATCTTTTTCATTACCAATAGGTATAATCAGCACAGAGGCCATAAATATGAAAAAGAGTTTGATGATGATAAATAAAGCTAAATTTTGGAATGGTAAGTTGTATAAAAATCATAGGCAGATCCGCTAGTGTGTTGTAGACAGTAACATTGACATAGGTTGGTCTGACAGTATATGATTCAGGAAACTTTCAGCTTTTCTTCAGTTTGAATTCAACCTAGTATTGCATAATTTAGCTATAAGTCTAAGAAAGAGTCGGTTTTCCGACACTTTTGTTTTCAAAAATTTTTAGCTGTCCTTCTGTTTAATTATCGAATATCAGCAGAAGGCAAATCACTTTGCTAGGTGCTTAACACGTTAAAGCTAGTCACGTATTGTAAAGGAGCTTACAAGATTATGCAGAAATTAAAAGGAATTAAACTATTGCTAGTCGATGATGAACCGAATATTTTGCAATTTCTTGAAATGGGCCTTCAAGAGGAAGGGTTTGAGGTACAAACGGCTCAAGACGGGATGACGGCGGTAACAATGGCTAAGCAATTCCAACCCCATATAATTATTCTGGACGTCATGATGCCAGGTATGGATGGATTTGAAGTGTGTCGAATGCTCAAGAAAACCGAGAATGTTGCCATTATCATGCTGACGGCTAAAGATGAGGTAGATGACCGTGTTAAAGGACTAACCCTCGGGGCTGATGATTATATGATGAAACCTTTTAGTTTTGAAGAATTGCTGGCACGTATTCAGGCTAGAATTAGAAATCAATTCCCCAATCTAATAGGCGAAGTTGAGCTAGGAGCCTTTCGAATCGATGACAGGCGCAAAGAAATCCTTTATGAGCAAAGGGTATTAGAACTATCAACCACCGAGTATGAGTTGCTTAAATTCTTAGTGCTCAATCACGGCTTGGTCTTAAGCAAAGCGAAAATTTTAGATAAGGTATGGGGTTATGACTTTGGAGGGGATGAAAATATCGTAGAGGTGTATATTCGTTCGCTCAGGGAAAAATTAAATGATAAAGAACACCGTCTAATTCGTACCTTGCGCGGGGCGGGATATCGGGTTGACCTGTAATGAAAACAAACTCACTTCGCTTTCAGCTCTTATCTCGTTCGTTATTGCTTATGGCTGTGTTACTAGTGATTATTGGTTTGTTTCAATATGTTTTCATGCAAAGGTTTATATACCAAAATAAAGCATTGAGTGTGCAAAATCAGATTCTATCATTGCCTCCAGATGTATGGAGAAAGCTGGCATGGGATATTCCAGATGGAAATCCTGATAAAATAATCGGTAATGCAGCGGGCGATGCTTTAGATGACAAACTATCTGGTAACGGCCATAATCGTAATCCTTTTTTCTTCTTGCAAGACTCTACAATTGCCTTCTATGAATTGAATGGAACTTTATCGGTTCTATCCAATTCCTCTATCGATGGTCAAGCCCCTCCCAAGCTAGCTGAAAAAGATTATCAAGATGCCATGCGTTCCAAACATGAACTGACATATAAAGTCATAGAACAAGCATCAGGGAGCGAGCAATTGATCGTTCTTCTGCCAATGAAAACGAGAGATGAATTGGTCGGAGTGGTTCAAGTAAGCGTGAGTACAAAGCCTTTGAGGGACATTTTGATGCGGCAACTACTGATTTTTTTGTCCATCGCATCGCTCGCCTTAATCGGAGGTATGTTAGCATTTATTCATGCACTGAGAAAAACGTTGATTCCTTTGTCGAATATGGTGGATACTGTGGAACAAATCGATGCTGGAAATCTTGCCGTTCGGTTACCGATTGACCAAGGGCAAGAAGAAATTGACCGATTAGCAGACTCGTTTAATGGAATGCTTGAAAGGCTGGAAACGTCTTTTGAAGCGGAAAAAGAGGCCAAAGAACAGATGCGGCGTTTTGTTGCTGATGCTTCTCATGAGCTTCGTACCCCTTTGACCTCGATTCACGGATTTTTAGAGGTGCTGCTTCGTGGCGCTATGAACCAGCCCGATAAATTACACAGATCTTTGACGAGCATGTATACAGAATCCGAACGGATGAAAAAGTTAGTCCAAGATCTGCTTCTGCTTGCTAAGTTAGATCGCTCACCTGACGTGCAGCTAATTGAGGGAGAACTGGACGTGATCATTAAGAGCATGGCACCGCAATTGAGGTTATTAGCAGGAAACCGTAAAGTCAGTCTGAAACTTACTTCAAATTTGAGATGTCACTTTGATGAGGATAAGATAAAACAAGTCATTTTGAATCTTTTTCATAACGCCGTACAGCATACTGATCCTGAACAGGGGGATATCCAAGTTGCTTTGGAGACTGCTTCAGGTGGTGTGGAGCTAACTGTGAGAGATAATGGTTCAGGCATACCTCCAGAGCATATAGCCAAATTATTTGACCGTTTTTATCGAAGTGATTCTTCGAGGACTCGCAAATATGGAGGGGCCGGATTAGGACTTGCTATTACAAAATCACTTGTGGAGCTTCACGGAGGTACAATTCGAGTAGAAAGTTTTGCAGAGGGTGGAACCGCTTTTTATGTATGGCTTCCACAGCCTTGTCCGGAATAACCTCCTTAATACTTGGCCAAGAAACCCAAAAAAAGTAGCCGTGCAAATAGCATAGCTACCTTTTTTGGTATTACTCTGTTCTAGTCTCAGCTATCCCTGATTGATCATGGCCGGCGGTCTAATCTCGAATGTATATGTGTTTTATAATATTTAACCTATTTTCTCATATCCATTGGGATGTCCCAGGTGCCAGGCCCAGGCACTCTCTATGATTTGTTTCAGTGAACTATACTGAGGGCTCCAACCTAAAAGGGTATTAATCTTTTCGACTTTCGCAACAAGCCTATCCGGGTCTCCCGTACGGCGAGGGGATTCGACCACCGGAATCGCACGGGCTGTAACTTGGCGGGCGGTTTCTATGACCTCTCTAACGCTAAACCCTGAACCCGTCCCAACATTATAAACGCCACTTTCAGTCCCTTTTCCAAGGGCTTCCAACGCCAGAATATGCGCCTTTGCTAAATCGAGGACGTGGATATAATCTCTGATACACGTTCCATCGGGGGTAGAATAGTCTGTACCAAAAATGTTTATTCCCGGGCGTTGCCCCAGTGCTGCCTTCAATATTAAAGGAATAAGGTGAGTTTCAGGCATATGGTCTTCTCCTAAAGAACCGTCCAAGGCTGCACCAGCTGCATTAAAATAGCGCAGCGCAATCCATTCAAGGCCATAGGCTTTCTCTAGCCAGGAAAAGGATTGTTCAATCATGAGTTTAGAGAACCCGTAAGGGTTAATCGGAGTAGTTGGTGCACTTTCTGGAATCGGAATTTCTTCAGGAATTCCATAGGTTGCCGCTGTAGACGAGAAAATTAGTCGTTTCACTCCGGACTTAAGAAGTGTGCTTACAAAACGGTTGGTCTTAGCGGTATTCTCTTCAAAATAAAGGTCAGGTTTTTCTGCGGATTCCCCCACCAAACTCCGAGCAGCAAAATGGATAACGGCACTGACGTGCTCTTTTTCTACTATTCTTTGAACTAGAAGTGAATCTGCAATATCTCCTTGAAAAAAAGGAACATTGCTTGCAACCGATTGCCGATGCCCTGTCACTAAATTATCAAGAACGATGGGTTTGTAACACTGCTCTAACAATGTTTTAACAGTATGGCTGCCGATATACCCAGCCCCGCCGGATACCAGTATGGACTCCATAAAAATCCCTCTTTCGCACACACGTTTATTAGTACTATATAATAGTATTTTGCTAGTTTACTATAATAAACTGAAATTAGATTGATTGCTAGCTGAAAAAATCCTTAATGATTATGAACATTATAGCACCTTGCAAGAAATCTAGAAACTAAAGTGATTCTCGATGTTGAGCAATAAAATGTAAAATACGGCTCTATCCGCTGATTTATAGTGGGTAGAGCCCTTTTTTAACTTCTTTTCACTTTAGTTTTCAGCTAATTTTCAGGAAACACTCAATTAACGTTCAGGTGGCATTTAGGCATGATTCAGGAACGAGAGTTATAGTAATGCAGAACCATAAAGGATTATAAAGATAACATACAGAACAAAGTTTGTTAAAAGGAGCAATTAAAGAATGGAACTGCTTAAACCTAAACGTCTGGATCCTTTCCTAATCGGAATCGCCGTAATTGCAGCTTTTCTAAATATCTATGGGATTTGGGAGGATCAGAATGCCAATGCCTATTACACAGCAGCGGTAACCAGTATGTTGCAAAGTTTTCACAATTTTTTCTTTGCTTCCTTTGACCCAGGAGGATTTGTGACCGTGGATAAGCCGCCGGTCGCTTTCTGGGTCCAGACGCTCTTTGCCTCAGTGTTTGGAGTCAAAGGCTGGAGTGTCATTTTACCACAAGCTCTGGCGGGAGTTGGCTCTGTACTAATAATATATGCACTTGTGAAACCATCCTTTGGTAAGCAAGCTGCTAGGCTTGCAGCTTTAGTGCTCGCTTGTACACCTATCGCTGCGGCCGTAAGCCGTACAAATAATGTTGACAGTTTATTAGTGTTCATACTTCTAAATGCAACATGGATGTTATTCAAAGCCGTGAAAACAAAGAAGTGGACTTGGTCGATTGCAGCTTTTGCCGTAATTGGAGTTGCATTTAATATCAAAATGCTCCAAGCATATATGGTGCTACCTGCTTTCTATCTCTATTATTTATTGGCCTTTAAAGTAAATATGAAAAAAAAACTGAGTATCCTTGCTTCCTCAACAGTTGCCTTACTGATGGTATCGTTATCGTGGCCTCTCATCGTGGACAGTATTCCGGCGGAGAATCGGCCCTACATCGGCAGCAGTCAAACAAACTCAGTGCTGGAATTAGCTTTCGGTTATAACGGCATCGCTCGCTTGACAGGTGATAGGGGAACGGGAGGCGGTAATCGAACGGGAGTCGATGGTCAGACAACGACTCAACAGCAATCCGAGCAGATGGTTGGGCAAAGTTTCGCTGAAGGGGGTCAGACGCCCGAAGGGTCAGACATAATAACTCAAGGCTTTGAGTCTAGCGCCGATGGTAATCGAGGTCAAATGCCCCCTAATGATGGTAAAGATGCAAGTGGAAGGCCTGCAGACGGTGGCGGCATGTTTCATACTGGTACCGTCGGACCGCTCCGTTTATTCCAATCTGATTTATCTGGACAAATAAGTTGGCTATTGCCGTTTGCTTTATTAGCGGCATCCGGCTCACTAATGGGGGTCCGTCGTAAGAAGGCATTAACGGATAAGCAAAAAGAAAGTCTCTTTTGGTTGGCTTGGTTGTTACCGATGATGACCTTCTTTAGTGTTGCGGAGTTCTTCCATCAGTATTATCTAATTATGCTCGCTCCAGCTATTGCAGCTCTTACCGGAGCAGGTTGGGTTGAATTATGGAACTTCAATCGTAACCGCGATGGAATAAAGAAGTGGCTGTTACCAATTGGAGTTTTAGGAACGACCTTATTTCAACTCTATATAATCTTGCCCTACAGGACACAAATCGGTCTAGGTTTGCCAATCGTGGTAGGGGCAGCGGGAATCGGGTTGTCGCTCTTTTTATGTATGCCTCTGATCACTCGAACCAAGAGCCTGAGAGCATCACTTTCGAGATCAGCCGCTTTTGGTGGGATTGTGATACTGCTCGTTACGCCACTCTTCTGGGCTGCGACTCCGATAATTTATGGGGGTAACAGCAGGTTGCCGGCAGCTGGACCTCAAGGCGGGGTTAGTACGCCAGGGCAAGGTCTTGGACAAGGACAAGGACAAACTCCTGATACTAACGTGAGTTCAATGCCGATTCAACCACAAGGCCAAGGCCAGCCGAAGGAAACCATTGACACAAAACTATTAGCCTATTTGACAGCCAACAACACTGGAGAGAAGTTCCTCTTTGCCACAACTAATGTCGGTACTGCGGAAGCTTACATCATCCAATCAGGGCAAGCGGTGATGGCTATGGGCGGGTTTTCTGGCTCAGATCCAATCTTAACCGTCGATAAATTAAAGCAGATGATCGCTAATAATGAGATTAAGTACTTCTTAAGTTCATCAGGTGGTCCAGGTAGAGGAAACAAAGACGTCCAAACTTGGATATCTCAGAATGGAAAGGTCGTTCCGCAGTCTGAATGGCAATCAAGTACAGAGAACTCTAGCGGGATGAACATGGGCCGGAATGGCACTGCGACTTTATATGAAATCAACCCTTAATGGAGGAGGTAAGAAAATGAGCACAGATATTCGCTATTCCGTAGTAATTCCTGTCTACAACGAGGAAGTTGTGATTGGGCAAACCTATCAGCGCTTAAAACAAGTTATGGATAAGACTGAGGAACTATATGAACTGATTTTCGTGGACGATGGCAGTCGTGACCAATCGGCGACCATGATTAAACAATTTAGAGATCAGGATTATGCTGTGAAACTCATTTCTTTCTCCCGAAATTTTGGCCATCAGGTAGCGATCACGGCAGGGATGGATTACGCATCTGGGGCAGCAGTCGTTGTGATCGATGCCGATTTGCAGGACCCGCCAGAATTGATTTTAGAGATGATTGATAAATGGAAGGAAGGGTATCAAGTTGTATACGCTAAACGCACCAAGCGGAAGGGGGAGACTTTTTTTAAAAAGCAAACTGCCCATTTGTTTTATCGGCTCCTGAAAGTCTCGACGGATCTTGATATTCCAACGGATACGGGAGATTTCCGCTTACTTGATCGAAGAGTGGTAGAGGAATTAAAACGATTGCCCGAAAAAAACCGTTACGTTCGCGGCTTGGTTAGTTGGGTTGGTTTCCGGCAAACGGCCATTGAGTATGAACGAGATGAACGCTTGGCTGGAGAGACGAAGTACCCTCTAAAAAAAATGGTAAAGCTCAGTTTAGACGGACTCACTTCTTTCTCAGTTAAACCTCTTCAATTAGCCAATTATGCAGGAGTAATACTCATCTCTTTCGGCTTCAGTTATTTGATGGCTATGATATTTTTCAGGGTTTTCACCGCTGCAGTGATCGCGGGGTGGAATCTGGTAATTTCTTTGCAATTGATCTTGGCAGGGGTGCTTCTAACAATGATGGGGATTGTCGGAGAATATATCGGACGGATTTATGATGAGGCAAGAGAGCGACCTCTCTACATTGTGAGTGAATGTTACGGGATGATCCAAAAGGAGCGAATCGAGAAAAGAGAACGGACAGTGAAGAAGGTTGTCTAAGACGGTTATGGCGAAAAAAAGGCTGCTTGAGTTTTTTAGGTTTTGTCTGGTGGGAGCAGTCAATACAGGGGTCGATTTTATGGTATTTGCACTGCTTACTCATCTCGGGGTGTTGTTGCTCGTTGCGCAAGTAGTATCCTACACCTGTGGAATCCTCAACAGTTTTCTGCTCAACCGAAAATGGACTTTCCAGGCAAAACGTCGATCCCCCAGACAGCTTATTCGATTTTTAGCCGTAAACCTTTGTACCCTGTCAATTACGTATGGATTGTTAGTTTACTTTCATGACAAGCTCGTCTGGTCAGTACTTGTTAGCAAATTGTTGGCAACGGGAGTTAGTTTAGTTATAAATTTTACGGGTAGCCGCTTATTAGTTTTTGTTTAAATATTAAACAATAAGGGAGAGGCAACAAATGTTTCGTAAAATGCGCAATTTACACTTGTGGATAGGGTTAATTGGTCGAGTATTTGCAACAAGTTCTTCAGAAGCAAATGGGCAAGAATCTGAAGAAAAGGGCTGTGGTGTGAAAGGAGCACTCTTACGGTGTTTTTCAAAAAACATATTCTTAAGATAAGCTTACTATTAATGCTCTTAGTAGCAGGGGCACTATGTATTTCGGCAGTATGGAATTATGGAGGAGTTGCTCAATCCACTCAAAATGCACTTGGTACATATAACTCTATTACTAGCGAAGATAATCAATTATCGGATGATATAGGGGGTAATCAAGGCATGGCCCCCCCAAAGGGAGCTATGCCTAAGGGAATGACTCGTTCAAATTCAAATGGAGGAAATAATTATACTCCTCAAATTGTTAGCTTTTCAGTTGCGTTTCTAATGCTTTTTCTAGGAGCCTATTACCTCATAGTCAAGATGAAGGTGAAAATCCGGCTTCCTAATGAGAAAATTCTCATTCCTGCTCTGCTAGGTGTTGGGTTGTTATTAAGAATTTCAATAGCTGCTTTGATTAATGGGCATCCGTTTGATCATAACCTGTTTAAGAGTTGGGCAACCACCGCTGCAGATAATCTCTCTCAAGTTTATCAAGGTCGTAATGCTAGCGATTATCCACCGCTATATATCTATGTTTTATTTCTTTTAGGCAAAATAGGAAGTATGCCTTTACTCAGTCCCTATTACATCTTACTTCTAAAGTTGCCGTCAATTATTGCAGATATTGGTACAGCCTTTTTGCTATATAAGCTTGCTAAGAAGCGTTTATCTTTAGAAGTCTGCCTTTTAATTGGCGCATTTTACACGTTCAATCCAGCGATTTGGGTAAATTCAACCGTCTGGGGGCAGGTAGATTCTTTCTTTACCCTGATTGTTGTTTCGTCAATTGTTTTACTCTCAGAAAATAAAATAGGTCTTGCCTCAGTCTTTTTTACCTCAGCTGTTCTCATGAAACCGCAAGGGATTATCTTTCTCCCTGTACTCTTCTTTGAATTGGTTAGGCAAAAGTCAGTGAGGAGTTGTATGAAAACAGTGGTTTCAGGTCTGATAACTGCCATAATCATTGTGCTGCCTTTTTCCTTAAATACAAATGGCTTTTGGATATTCGAACTCTTTGCCAGTACTCTAGGGGAATATCCCTATGCTTCGGTCAATGCCTTCAACTTCTTCAGCTTGCTGGGGAAAAACTTTGCCTCAGATGCAGGGACCCTATTGGGGTTGAGCTATCATAACTGGGGGATGTTGGCTATTGTCTTGATCACATCAGGATCATGGTTACTTTATATAAAAGGGAAAAGCAAGGACTATGCTGCCGCTGTTGCGCTTCTCTTGATTGTCGGGGTATTCACGTTCTCTGCCAGAATGCATGAACGGTATTTGTTTCCGGCTGTGGCAATGTCGATTTTAGCGTTTATCTATCTTCGAGACAAAAGGCTAATGCTGATAGCCGCAGGATTCAGCTCGACTATTTATATCAATACTCACTTTGTTCTGCTAGAAACGCTCAGCGGTAAAAATTCCATAGATTATGGTCCTATACTCATTATTACTTCGCTCCTAAATGTGTTGTTTTTCGTATACCTGCTTAAGGTTTTATACGAGATTGTCAGAGGAAGGAGGGTTATGGTCCATAGTAGGACTGACCATGATAAAAGTAATTGATTGTCAATAACTTCATATGCTGTTTAAAGAAAAAAGGAGGATATTTATATGATGAATTTAAGTCAAGTAAAAAATTCAAATAGAAAGCCCTGGCTAGTCGCAGGAATATTATTATCACTATCCGTATTTTTAGTAGGTGGCTGTGGAACAAAAGCTGTGACCTCTTCACCTGACACATCATCGATACAATCATCAACTTCTTCAACAGATAAAGCTGTAACAGAGGCAACAACATCAAGTCAAGAAAATCAAGGCCAGACTGGCCAAAAACCGGCACTCAATCCCGCGATAGAAGCCGCTATGAGCATACGACTTCTCCAAGAAAATGAGCAAATGGTTCTGTCGAGCGATCAGAAAAACAGTATCAAACCAATTCTGCAACTTTTAATTGATACTAGCAATCCAAGTCAAGAATTCCTCCAACAAAAAGCCGATGCCATCAACGCAGTCTTCAGTGAGCAACAAAAGACTTTTTTAAATGCTAATACCAAGAAAGGAAATCCTAACGGAAAGAGCCCAGAAGGTACGACTCAAGCAAAAGATCAGGTGAAAGATCAAAACGGTGCACCAACTGGCAATCAACCTGCTCCTGCAGGCCAATCACAAGACATATTTAAACAAGTTCTTGCTTCTTTAACATAGTTTTTAAGGAGAATCTTGAATTTCAAAGACAACTCAAAGCTTTAAGGTCGATAAATAAGTAGCACATAATCCGAAAAACAAATATTTGAGAAGAAGGGGGTTTATTAATGAGTATATCAGCAATAAGTAGTACTAGCGCTACCCAAAGCTTGAGCGACATTTTAGAGGCTCAATTACGTGCTAAGCAACGTCATCAAGCTGTGGAAAAGCAGAGTAGCACTGTCTCGACTCTAGATAGCCCTGAGTTTAGTCTGGAAGCGCTACATAAGAAAAGGGGCTACCATTAAGTAGCCTTAAAAAAGAAGCATAATAAAACAAGCCTGTCCATTTTGGATGGGCTTGTATGGTTTGTTTCAAGTTCTTACGACCTATAACGGCGCCTTAGTGTCTCTAGCTAAAAGCACCTCTGTGCAAAATGGCTTAACCAAATAGTCGTCGGCACCCGCATCCAAGCAGCCAACCATATCCTCGATGCTATCATTAGAGGCAAGTAATAACATGGGAGTAGATATACCTTGAATCCGTAATTCCTTAACAAAGGTTATTCCATCTATGATTGGTAGTAGTAAATTTAAAACAATAAGATCGTAAGAGCCAAAGCTTGCCATCTCAAGCCCGATTTCACTGTCAGTAATTTTATCAACCACATAGCCTTCCTTTTTCAAAAGTTGGCTGAGTGATTCGGAGAATTTTGATTCAACTTCTACTAGAAGTAACTTCATCTTAAGCCTCCCTTGAAACAATCTAACCTTTTCAGAGTATTAAAGCTGTAGTAACTACCTGAACTGGAAATTATTATATAGCCTATAGCTGAAAAGATATTGAGAGTTTGCTGAAAGGATGCTGAATGTTTACGCTATTTTCATAATAATAGCTGTAATCTGCGATACAAAAACATGAGCCTTTCAGCACAAAAAGTGGTGGAAGGTCCATGTTTTTAAATATTGTGCTCCTAATTCTAGCTAATTAAGGGGGAATTCAAACTACCTTTTTATAAACTTTCATTGAATTAACTTTCGATTCCGGCCGCGTTGCCAAATAAACTCCAATTATTACAATAGCAGTACACATTAATTTAATTAATGTGATCGATTCATCTAAGATTGTTATAGACTGGACAATTGTAAAGATAGGTACCAAATTAATAAAAACGGCGGTGCGAGGAGCACCAATACGTTGAATGGCAATTGCCTGGAAAAGGTAGCCCAATACGGAAGCAAATACACTCATATATAAAATGGAGAGCCATCCTCTTGATGTCGTTGCCGATAGGTAGGTGGCAGGGTTTTCCCACAAAACGAAAGGCACCGAAATAACAACACAGATCAAGAACGTATAGGCTGTAACCATGAAAGGCGTAAGTTGATATTGCTTCATATATCGTCGACTAAGCAGAGAATAGATTGCAAAGCAAAAGACCCCGATTAGCATCAGAAAATCTCCATAATTTACTCGGAATTGGGATATAACCTGCAGATCCCCATTAGTTATGAAGAGAAAGACACCACTGAAAGACAGAAAAATCCCAAATACTCTTAAAGGAGTTAATCGTTCCCCGAAGAACATGGCCGCCAGAAGGGTTGTGACCATTGGATTGATTGCTCCGATTAGGGATGAATTGATTGCTGTGGTATAGTTTAAAGACGTGAAAAATAAGGCATGATAACAAAATGTGCCAACGAATCCAAGCAGGAGAAGTGCCCGCAATTGTTTACCATGCGGGAAAAGATTTTTTGGCTCTTTGAGATACAAGATAGTGAAAATAAAGGGCAATGCAAAGAGAAAGCGAAAGAAAGTCAGGGCAAAGGGTGGGAACTCCTGAACGGAGAATTTTCCGGTAATAAATGCGCCAGACCAAAGAAGACTGGTCAACACCATGAGCATACGAACCTGTTTATCAGACATTAAAGCGTTCCTCCTTCTCATGTTAACAACGACTGAAACCAAACCTTCATATAATCATGACCAAACCTCAATAAAAATTATTTTCATGAAATAAGGGGTGGTTATTACTCGGGAATATGTAACAACAACTTACAAATCGTATCAATCTATCGACAGAGAGTCAATCCAAAAAACTCAGATTTGGAAATCAATTTTACGAGACAACCTCTCATTCATAACTTGGGCAAGGGATAAAACACTTAATACGGGCGTTTTAACTCATGGATCTAGGACTATCAACACTGTCCGAAAAGCGCTGCTAACGTTTGTTAGAAATTAGCGGGTATGATATAGTAAATTGTGAAAGAATGGAGGGTTCAGGATGCCGCGAATGATTATTTTAGACGGAAACAGTCTGGCAAATCGTGCTTTTTACGCTCTCCCGCCGCTAACAACGGCCGATGGGCGACCAACGAATGTTCTGCATGGTTTTCTGACCATGCTCTTTAGATTAGAACAAGAGCAACATCCAGATTACTGGGTTGTGGCTTTCGATAAGACTAAGGCAACTGTTCGAATTGAACAGTATGCTGGGTATAAAGCTCAGCGCAAAGAAACTCCGGAGGGACTGCGCCCACAATTTGATTACCTCAAAGAAATATTGTTGGAAATGGACGTACCCATCCTCGAGCTGGCAGGCTATGAAGCAGATGACCTGATTGCTGCAATAACTAAACAAGCTGAAAAACAGGGTATGGAGATTCAGATTTATACAGGGGATAAAGATGCCCTGCAACTCATTTCCCCTAAGACGAACATTTTCCTGACCAAAAAGGGAATCAGCGAAGTCGAACGTTATGACGAGACGACTTTATGGGAACGTTACCAACTGCGCCCTTACCAAATCATTGATCTTAAGGGTCTAATGGGGGACACTTCGGATAATATCCCTGGGGTTCCAGGAATCGGAGAGAAAACCGCACTCAAATTACTCTGGGAATTTGGAACAGTCGAAGGCGTTTTAGCGAATGTCGATAAAGTATCCGGGAAAAAAGTCCAGAGTAACCTTAAGGAGTATAATGATCAGGCAATCCTCAGTAAAAAGTTAGCTACAATGTTAACAGAGGTTCCGCTGGCTTTTTCTAGCGAGGATTTTGTTTATCGTCGTTCCAAAGCAACCAGAGTGCTTCCCGTCTTACAAAAATATGATCTCAAGAATGTAACCCGTTTGTGGCAAGAACGTCATAAGGATGACGAAGGATCCATTAGTGAAAGCTCAGAAGTGTCGTTGGAAAATTGGCCTGAGCGCACCTTGACGGAAGAGGGCTGGCTTGCTCAGATTAAAGATTGGCTATCCCAAAAAGTTCCACTTACGTTAGCCTGTCGATATGAGGGAACGGGGTTACAAGGCGGGCGCTGGCTAGAATGGGGAGTAGCTACCCAAGGTGAGACGTTTACACTGACACGTGAGGAGGCATCTGAAAAAGTTTTTAAGGCGTGGCTGGAATTGATGGGAAGTGATCAGGTTCCTAAAACGTTGGCGGACAGTAAAACTGTGGCCTTATTACTCGCAAACGAAGGCGTGAACTTGAAGCGTCTTGTCTTAGATCTAAGCCTAGCATCCTATCTGATTCAATCCTCACGACCGAAATTCGCCCCCTTAGATTTAGTCAAAGAATATTTTCCGAACCAGGCGGCTTTTGAGAACATTGCAGAAGAGGCGGCCGCCTTAGCTCAAGTAGCCCCTAAGTTTGAAGAAGAAATTCATTTCCAAGGACTTGCACATCTGCTCCATGAAGTCGAAGAACCGTTAAGCTTGGTGCTCGCCCAAGTAGAACGGCACGGAATTGCCGTGGACTCCGAGCAATTGGCGGCCTTTGGAGAAGGAATAAGTCTCACCTTAAGACAGCTAGAGCAGGATATTTATGCCCTAGCTGAGGAGACCTTTAATATTAATTCGCCCAAACAGTTGGGAACAATTCTTTTTGAGAAGTTAGGCCTACCGACGGCTAAGAAGACGAAGACGGGTTATTCCACGGATGCGGAGACTTTGGAAGAACTGCGATTAGCCCATCCCGTTGTAGAAAAAATTCTTGACTATCGGCAGTTGAATAAATTAATGTCTACTTATGTAAATGGTCTGCTCGCACAAGCGAAGGAGGGCCGGATTCATACCACGTTTCAACAAACGGTGACGACAACTGGTCGATTATCGAGCACGGAACCCAATTTGCAGAACATCCCCATTCGACTGGAGCAGGGACGACAGCTAAGAAAAGTCTTTCATCCCACCGAACCCGGATGGGTACTACTATCAGCGGATTATTCCCAAATCGAGCTGCGAATCTTAGCTCACTATTCACAAGATCCACTGCTTTGTGAATCCTTTGCCCTGAGACAGGATGTTCATACTCGAACCGCAGCTGAAGTCTTTGGCATTTCACTTGATGCAGTGACCCCGAACATGCGTCGAAGTGCCAAAGCCGTCAATTTTGGATTGGTCTACGGGTTAACAGAGTTTGGACTTTCGAGGGACTTAGGAATCCCGCGCAAAGAATCCAAGTTTTATATTGAGCAGTATTTCAAACGCTATAGCGGAGTCAAACGCTATCTGGAAGACGTCGTGACACAGGCCAAAAAAGAGGGGCAAGTTCGCACCTTGCTAAATCGTTTGCGGCGCATTCCGGAGTTGCTTCATTCCAATCGAGTTCAACGCCAGTTTGGAGAACGGATTGCAATGAACACTCCAGTGCAGGGTACGGCCGCAGATATCATGAAATTAGCCATGCTTAAAGTAGCCGAAGGATTGAAACCCTTTCGGGCAGATATGCTTCTCCAAGTGCATGATGAGCTTTTGCTTCAAGTTGCTCCTGAGGACCTGGAGAGTGTTGCCCACATGTTAAAAGAGGAGATGGAAAACGCTTTCCCACTGTCGGTACCCATGACGGTGGAGTGTAAAGTCGGACCGAATTGGTATGATATGCAGCCGTTTCAGTTGAAGGAATAAGAGGATGAACCAAAAGTGCCCTCCTAACGTAGATAATATTCTACCTTGGGAGGGCACTATATTTAGGTTAGTTAAGGGTCTCACGAGTTATGAGCGCTCTTATCTTCGACCATAGGTTACTGAGTTAAGTTGTTGCTGTAGCTAATAAGTTAGACTTGAATATCAATTTTGTTATCGCTTAAAATAGTATTAGTCTTTGTTTCTTGAGCGTTATTACTAGTTTGGCTGGACTGTTTAGCTTGTATTTGGTTTTGAATTTGTATTATCTGAGCTTGTAATAATTGTATTTTTTTTTGTTTAGCTTTATCATTATCCTTACTCTGAGTCTCGGTTTCTATTTGGCTTTCAAGTACTTTAATGCGGTTTAAAAGTTGTTTAACGTCACTATCATTTCCAGAGGTATATGAACTATTAGATGTTGAAGAAACTGAAGATATGTTCATTAATATGTAATCCCCCTCTCAAAATAAACCTAGGTTACTCTACTATACGAATCTGAAAAAGGGCTGAAACTAAACTGAAAGTTTGCTGAAAATTGCTATTTTTTGTCCGTGAATTTTTGGATAGCCGCAATAAGTGGACGTGTAATGGACTCAATCGTTTATTTCATGCCACTGTTCTTAATGAAGCTTTACTTTTTTTAGATAAATGGATATTTGGAATTACCTTTGAGGCAGTATGGTGCTATTAATAAATTGATCCACAAGGCTGTTAAATGCATTCTGGCTCAAGTGAAGACGATGGATTAAGAAATGGGGGAAAATAATGCCGGAACTTCCTGAAGTTGAGACTATTCGACGGACATTAGCGCAGCATGTTACTAATTTAGAAATCAAAGAAGTTAGACTTATCTGGCCCTCTGCAGTCTGCGGTTGGGAAGATCAGCCGTTTGAGGTTTTAGTTACCGGTCGAAAAATTCTAAGGATTGACCGCCGTGGTAAATACCTTCTGATTCGATTGGATAGTGATTTGACATTAATTGCCCATATGAGAATGACTGGGCGATTGAATTACTATACTGAAAAACAAGAACCAGAGAAGCATACTCATGTGGTTTTTCGTTTGGAAGAAGGGGAAGTGCATTTTTCTGATGTGCGGAAATTCGGGCGTATACAAGCCATACCAACTTCATTATGCTTCAGCGGATCTTCCCTGTGCAAACTCGGACCTGAGCCCTTGGATCAAGAATTCACACCTGAAGTTGTGAAAGAACGTTTTGGTAATAAAAAGGTCTCTGTGAAAGCAGCCCTGCTAGATCAGCATGTTCTAGCAGGCTTGGGGAACATCTACGTGGATGAGTCTCTTTTTCGGGCAGGAATATCTCCCGAACGCGGGGTAGACACTCTATCTGATGAGGAAATCTCAAAACTACATCGAGCCATCCAAAACGTTCTTCAAGCAGGAATTGATGCCCAGGGAACATCCTTTCGAGATTACCGTGATGCCAATGGGGAAAAAGGTTCCTTTGAACAAGCCTTACAAGTATACGGACGGGGCGGGGAACCTTGCAAGGTCTGCGGGCATACGTTAGAACGCATACGTCTCGCTGGGCGAACGACGGTATATTGTCCGAGGTGTCAGAGCTAGAATTGTTGTAGTTAAACAATCTAGCTTAAAGCATTGTTATAAAAAAATCTGTTACTAAGAAGTAAGACTAGGGGGAGACCCCCTCGTCTTTCGTCATATTAGGTCGGAAAACTACGATACCTTTTCGCTACCCCGATTGTCACCTTGAATATCAAAATACAGAAATAGTATATTACATCGTTGGAAGGGATTTTACTCTCGACGACGAAGTTTGTTCTTAATGAATTTTTGCTTTGGTTAATATTAATTCTAGACCCTTAAATTAAATAATTATGGACTAACGCCCATAGGTCTTGCTCGTCTGATTTCTAACTATGACGTGGCTAGTTATTTTAAAGACTTAGAGTAGTATCTAGGGTTTGATCTTGAAAGTGTTGCTTTGTCGCGGCATCATATAAACAGAGGGTTTGCGACATCGGAGAGAATATCCGCACGCCGGGATCTGTGCGGGGGGTGCCGGGTAACCGGTGTCTCTACCGTGACGGCGTAATAACTCTGCAAGAAAAAACTGTGGGTCTTGAAAAGCCACTCTTTATTGAAAGCTAATTTGAAGTTCTTTGCCGAGTGCATTGGCTACCTTAGCTAAAAGTTCTATACTAGGATTATATTCGCCACTTTCTAACCGTGAAATCGCAGATTGTTTTGTACTATTGAAAGAATATGAAAGTTGCAATTAGACTTCGGGAATACACAGGACGTTGTTTAAAATGCCACTTCTGGATAAAATGATAGCTTGGAGAGAGAGTTAATATTATGGGACAAAAAGAATCTGCAATAATTGTTTTACATGAGATATATGGTATTAACTCGCACATTAAACGCGTATGCAGGCATTATCTTGCTGCTGGTTATGACGTTCTATGTCCTAATTTCGTAAAGTCAGAAGATTATTTTGATTATTGGTACGTATTCAATAAACCATTCATGAACCCGACACATAAGTTGATTGGCTGAATTTCTACTGGCCACAGCGACTTCCATATGGCATAATAGAACCATGAGTAAATATGATCAGAAAAACCTACCCAC
>Ga0074193_1000750_pt1 | contig 49072 bp, 42 predicted proteins | sample EPASupsiteHSE605_FD_64523 | JGI IMG/M metagenome (GOLD analysis project Ga0074193, IMG submission 64523) | Bioremediated contaminated groundwater from EPA Superfund site, New Mexico - Sample HSE6-05 | ecosystem: Environmental > Aquatic > Deep subsurface > Groundwater > Contaminated ...
TCATACCTTCCCTTCTAGTTATGTAGGAATGGGATTGGATGCGACTGTTGATTGGGGAAATATAGACTTAAAGTTTAAAAATACTTTTGATTATCCTATATATCTAGAGGGATATACAAAAAATAAAGTAGTATATTTTAATATTTATTCAAATAGTGAGTTAGCAAAAAGAACATATTCAATTACTACTGAAGTATACGATGAAATAGAGCCAACTATTAAATATATTGATGACCCTACTATGCTAGAAGGTAACACTGAGATTGTAAAGAAGTCGTCTACTGGATACAGAGTTAAGGTTTATAGAAATATATTTGAAAATGGCAAATTCATTAGCAAGGAGCTTGTATCAAATGATTACTATGTTCCTATTAATGGAATTACAAAGAGAGGAACCAAAAAAAGCAGTTAATACTTTACTTAAGAAAAATGCGACGCAACTTTAAAAAGAAATCGTTAGTCTCTAGTCGCTAATCGCTAAAGAGCTATGTGTAATAAAAATCAATTATTATTGCAACACCCTAGCTACTAGAGATTAGTGATTAGCAACTAAGAAAATACTAAAGACAGGGAGAGATGAACATGGCATATAAGCTTATATGCTTAGATATGGATGGTACTCTTTTGAATGATAGAAAAGAGCTAACAGAAAGAACAAAGGAAGCTATAAAAAGAACCAATGAAAAAGGGATTCTTATAGCCTTATCCACAGGAAGAATATTTACATCAGCTAGATATTATGCTAATTTATTAGGAATAAAGGCTCCAATTATTGCCTCTAATGGTGCGTATATACGAGAGAAGGATAATGAAAAAATAATATATAAATCTACAATTGGTAAAGAAAATTGCGAGAAGCTTTTAGAAATTATGGATAAATATAATTTGAAATATTATTATAATACATTTGATACTGTAATTTCTCCTAAACCATTTCCTAAAGGATATACTTACCTTGAAATGAATCCAGATCTTCCAGAGGATATGAAGGTAAAACTTTATGTAACTCAAGATATAAAAGCAGAGTTTACTAAAGAAGAAATTGAAATATTGAAGTTTATATGCATAAGTAAAGATTTTATTAAGCTAAACCAGGCTAAAGAAGATATTCTCAAAATAGGTAATTTTGAGGTGGCAAGCTCTCTAGGGGATAATTTTGAAGTTATGAATAAAGGAATTACAAAAGGAAGTGCAGTTAAGGCATTAGCTGAGATTTATGGAATTAGAAGGCAAGAGGTAATATGTGTTGGAGATGGAGAAAATGATTTATCAATGATTGAATACGCTGGTCTTGGAGTTGCAATGGGAAATGCTCCTGACTTTGTGAAGGGAAAGGCGGACTACATAACAAGCAGTAATAATGAAGATGGAGTGGCTGAACTATTAGAAAAAATTTTTTTCTAACGTAATTATTGTATATTTATTCAAAGCTTGAAAAATACTATCTCTAATTTAGTGTAAGGAGATAGTATTTTTTTACTTTACCTTATTTCATAATTAAGGTAATATTATTATGTGGCATGGAAGGGGGGAACAAAATTGAAGGTAAATACACCTAACTTAAATGTAGTCCTATTTCAACCTGAGATACCTCAGAACACAGGGAATATAGGCAGAACCTGTGTTTTAACTAACTGTAAATTACATCTTATTAAACCTTTAGGGTTTAATTTAGATGAAAAGCAGGTAAAAAGAGCAGGTTTAGATTATTGGCCTTATTTAGATATAGAAGTACATGAATCCTTTGAAGATATGATTTCTAAATATCCAAATTGTAGGGTGTTTCTTTCTACAACTAAGGATTCTAATTATGAATATCAAGAAGTTAAATATGAATCAGGAGATTTTATTGTTTTTGGAAGAGAATCCTCAGGATTACCAGAGGATATAAGAAATAAATATCCAAATACTAGAATTAGAGTTCCTATGATTAATACTACAACTAGATCTTTAAATCTTTCAAATACTGTAGCCATAGTTGTATATGAAGCTTTGAGGCAATTCAAATTCCCAGGAATGAAATAGGGGGGACCTGTTTTGGAAAAGATTAAAATAATAACGGATAGTACTTGTGACTTAAATAAACAAATTATAGAAAAATATGATTTGGACATAATTCCTCTAATTGTTAATTTCGGAGAGGATAGCTATTTAGATGGAGTAGATATTGATATTAGAGAGTTTTTGAAAAGAATTAAGGAGAGTGCCATATTTCCTACCACCTCTGGGGTAAATCCTCATAGATTTTACGAAATATACAAGAGATATTTAGATGAAGGTTATAAAATTATATCAATACATATATCCTCAAAAATGAGTGGTACATATCAAGCCGCATGTATGGCAAAGGAAATGCTTGAAACAGAAGATATTGTTGTAATAGACAGTAATAATGTTACAGCAGGTTTAGGATTACTAGCTATAAAAGCAGCTGAAATGAAAAATGAAGGATGTAGTATAAAACAAATCGAAGAAAAAATACTAGAAATTATTCCACATGTTAGAACTGCATATGCTTTTGCTAGTTTAGATAATCTTGTAAAAGGAGGCAGACTGTCTAAGGCCGCTGGTGCTATAGGAAGTCTACTGAATATAAGACTAATTTTAGCAGTAGTTGATGGAAATATGGCAGTGCTGGACAAGGTCCGAGGTACAAAAAAAGCCATAAAGACAATATTAAATTATTTAGATGAGAATACTTTGGATGATAAAGAAAATACCATAGTATTGCATATTGACAATGAAGATATTTTACCAATATTAAAGGAAAATCTTTATGAAAGAAAGGTTAATTATGTAGAGTGTGAAGTAGGGTGCGTTGTAGGTACTCATTCAGGACCTAATGCTTGCGGAATTGCATATATTGAGAAATATGATTGATTATAGTACAAATAGCACAGCTAGCAATAAAGAATGTCGCGAAAATTGGCATTTTTTATTTTTTTATAGCTATATTAAGAGAAAAAATAAATATTAATAATTAAATTAGCGAATACTTATGGTATAATATTAATGCAGTATAAAATGCAAAGTGGTGATAAAGTATGAAGATGGAGTTTAAGCTTAATTTAACACAAGAACAAAAATTAATTATGACTCAACAAATGCAATTATCGGTTAAGTTACTTCAAATGTCAAATTTTGAGATTCAAAGTTATATAGAAAAAGAGGTTCAAGAAAATCCTGTATTAGATGCTGAATACAAAAAAAATGAAATAGATTCAGGTAAATCTACAGAAGAAATTGACTATAAAAAATTTATAAAGTATTTAGAATTTGACGACTATGGTCATGGAAGTTATTCTAAGGATGAAGAAGAGGTTTCTCCCTTTAATTTTATAAGTGCTAAAAGATCCTTAAAAGAATATCTAATTGAACAAATTATAGAGTTGGACGAAAGTAACGTAATAAAAGCAGTATGCAAATATATGGTAGAAAATATAGATGAAAGAGGATACTTAGATATAACTCTTGAGGAAATTCAAGAAGAGCTAAATATAAATAAGGAACTATCTGAAAAAGCTTTAAAGGTGATACATGGGCTAGATCCCATAGGAATTGGAGCTAGGGATATAAAGGAATGCTTAACAATTCAACTTAGGTATAAAAATGTAGCGGATGAAAACCTATTCATTATTGTAGAGAATTATTTGGAAATGATTGCAGAAAATAAATATAATATAATAGCAAAGGATTTAAAAATAAGCGTAAAAGAAGCTCAAGAATATGGAGATAAAATTAAATCCTTAGAACCTAAGCCATCTAGAGGTTTTTTTACAGGAGAAGAAATTAAATATATTATTCCTGAAGCCTATATAAAAAGAATAGATGGAGAGTTTTGTATTATAATGAATGATGGTTTTATACCTAAATTAAATATTAATCAATTATATAAGCAAATTATTAACGGAGAAGAGGACAAGGACACAGTAAAATTTGTAAAAGATAAATTAAATAGTGCCGTTTTTTTAATAAAGAGTATTAGGCAAAGAGAAAGTACCATATACAATATACTTGAAAAAATACTAGAAACGCAAAAGGATTATTTTCAATATGGAGAAGAGCATTTAAAACCAATGACATTAAAAGAAATAGCAGATAGCTTAGAGATACATGAATCTACTGTAAGTAGAGCTATTCGTGATAAATATATACACACCGAAAGAGGGACAGTTAAGATAAAAGATTTATTTACTACAGGCATTTCTAGTATGGATAGTTTTGATGATATTTCTACAAAGTTAATAAAAAAAGAAATACAAGAATTGGTGGATGCTGAGGATAAGAATAAGCCTTATTCAGATCAAAAAATTTGCGATTTACTTAAGAAAAAGAATATGGATATTTCTAGAAGGACTGTTGCTAAATATAGAGAAGAAATTGGAATTAAGTCTTCCAGTAAAAGGAAAAGATTTTAATAAGAAAAAGGTTAATTACCTTTTTCTTTTTTTTGTTAAAAATATCTTTTACAAAATTATAGAATGGTATATAATAAAGGTGGGACATAAATATATACATATGGGACTAAAAATGACCAGGAGAAGGTGGTAATTTTGAAATATAACTTAGAGCTACAAAAGAAGATTGTTCCGGAAGCATTAGAGTTAATGGAAAAGAGGTACAACATTTTAAATACAATATTGTACAATCAGCCAATTGGCAGAAGATCGCTAGCTACTTATTTGGGAATTGGAGAAAGAATTGTTAGGTCAGAAGTGGATTTTTTAAAGAAACAAGGTCTTTTAGAAATAAATCCTGACGGTATGACTTTAAATGCTGATGGGAAAGATGTTTTATATGAGCTAAAGGAATATTTACATGAATTAAAAGGTTTATCCAATATGGAAGAATTTATTACAAAAGCCTTAAACATTAAAAATGTAATAATTGTCCCAGGAGATTCAGATGAAAACTCTCTTATATTAGACGAAATGGGAAAAAGTGCTGCCAATTATCTTTCAAGTATAATACAAGATAATTATATTATAGCAATGACAGGTGGAACTAGTGTAAAGAAAATGGTAGACAGCTTCCAAAATACTACTGACAGAAAAGGACTTCTTATAGTTCCTGCAAGAGGTGGTCTTGGAAGAGAAGTAGAAATACAAGCAAATACTTTAGTAGCGAGACTTGCAGAAAAGCTTTCTTGTGATTACAAGATGCTTCAACTTTTAGATAATGTAGATTATGCAGAAATATTTGAAATTATAAATGAAGAAAGTATTAAAGAAGTAGTTAATAGTATTAACAGTGCTAATGTATTGATTTACGGAATTGGTAAAGCGGATAACATGGCGAAAAAAAGAGGCTTGGAAAGGGGTGAAATGGAAAAATTAGAGGAATTAGGAGCTGTTGGTGAAGCTTTTGGATGCTATTTTAATACAAGTGGCGATATAGTTTATTCAAAGCCTACAGCTGGAATTAAAAGTGAAGATACTAAAAAAATAAAGAATTTAATTGCCATAGCTGGTGGTAAAAGCAAGGCTGAGGCTATTATAGCTGCTGAGAGATATATTTCTAAAAATACACTTATACTAGACGAAGGTGCAGCGAAAGGGATTATAAATATAATTAAAAATGAGAACACTAATAAAGAACTATTATATAAGGAAAATTAAATTTAAAACATCAGATAATTTTAGGAGGTAATATTATGAGAAAAGTAGCAATAAATGGTTTTGGTAGAATTGGTAGAAATGTTTTTAAAGCATTAGTAAATAATTATAGTAATGAACTTCAAGTAGTTGCAATAAATGATTTAACAAGTCCAGCTACATTAGCACATTTATTAAAATATGATTCACTATATGGTAAGTTTCAAGGAACTGTTGAAGCTTCAGAAAACTCAATTATTGTAAATGGAAATGAAATAAAAATATTTGCTGAAAGAAGCCCAGAAAAAATTGATTGGAGCAGCGTTGGCGCTGAAATTATACTAGAATGTACTGGAATATTCACTAATGCAGATAAAGCAAAACTACACTTAAATGGAACAGTTAAAAAGGTAATAATTTCTGCTCCAGCTAAAAATGAAGATATAACTATAGTAATGGGAGTAAATGAAGATAAATATGATACTACAAAACATAATATAATTTCAAATGCATCATGTACAACAAATTGTTTAGCTCCTTTTGCAAAGGTTATTCAAGATGAATTTGGAATAGTTGAAGGTCTTATGACTACAATACACTCATATACTGGAGACCAAAGATTACTTGATGCTCCACATAGCGACTTAAGAAGAGCAAGAGCAGCAGCAGAATCAATGGTTCCTACAACTACTGGAGCTGCTAAAGCTGTAGCTTTAGTATTACCAGAACTAAAGGGTAAATTAAACGGACTAGCAATAAGAGTACCTACACCTACTGTCTCAGTTACTGACTTAGTATGTACTGTAGCAAAAGATGTTACTTTAGAAGAAGTAAATGGAGCACTTAAGAAAGCAGCAGAAGGTAAAATGAAGGGTATCCTTGGATTCAGTGAAGAACCTTTAGTATCAATAGATTACAGGGGAGATGAAAGATCTTCTATAGTAGATGGTCTATCAACTATGATTATTGGAAAAAGAATGTTAAAGGTTGTATCTTGGTATGATAACGAATGGGGATATTCAAACAGACTTGCTGACTTAGCAGGTTATGTATCTAATAGACTATAATCTAATAAATAATAAACTTTACTAAAAGTATTGCTTTGTTCTTTACAAAGCAATACTTTTAGTTATATAATTTCAATTAGGGGAAAATATACTAAACTTGATTTTTTATTAAGATTAGGTTATAGTATATAAAGCAGTTTTATACAATATACTGTATAGGGATATTATTGAATTAACAATAAGTGATAAAAGAATAAAATCATATTGAGTAATTCGATGTAAACCTTTACAAAAGGACTGAGTTATTAAAGTTATAGGAGGTATGGGTATGAAAACAAGAAAGTTAGTTGCCTTATTAGCAACTGTGGTACTGGTTGCATCATTATTTGCAGGTTGCGGATCAACCAAAAAAACTGAGGATGCAGGAAAAACAACTCAAGATACACAAAAACCAAAAATTATGATCGGTCTTTCAACTGATGAAGGTGGATTAAATGATAAATCCTTCAATCAAGCAGCAGACACAGGTATTAAGAAAGCTCAACAAGAATTCGGATTTAATTATAAGGCAGTAGAATCTACAAGCAAAGATGCTTATGTTGCAAATCTACAAGCTCTAGCATTAGATATGAAGAGTGATTTAACTTTTGCAATAGGATACCAAATGGAAAAAGCATTAACTGATGTTGCTACTCAAAATAAGGACAAGAAGTTTGCAATAGTTGACTCTGTAGTAAAGCTTGATAATGTACAATCTCTAGTCTTTAAAGAACATGAAGGTTCATTCTTAGTTGGTGTTATTGCAGCTAAAATGACTAAGACAGGAAAAATTGGATTTATAGGTGGACAACAAGGAGACCTTATCGGGAAGTTCGAAGCTGGATATATAGCAGGAGCTAGATCAGTTAATCCAAACATAAAAGTTGATGTTAGATATGCAAATAGTTTCTCTGACTCTTCAAAGGGAGCCGAGCTTGCAAAGGCAGAATACGGTGAAGGTTCAGATATAATTTACCATGCAGCAGGTGGCGTTGGTATAGGATTATTCCAAGCAGCTAAAGAATTAAAGAAGGCTGGAAAACAAGTTTGGGCTATTGGTGTTGATATGGACCAAGCAATAACAGTATTAGATGAAAATAAGAAACCTAGCTATGCTGATGTAATACTTACAAGTATGATAAAGAGAGTTGATACAGCAACTTATGAAGCAGCTAAAGATGTTGTAAATGGAACTTTCAAAGGCAATACAGTTAAAGTATTCGGACTTAAAGAAGACGGTGTTGGAATTGCTCCATCTTCAAGAGGAGAAGTGCCAGCAGATATGAAGGATTTAGTTAAATCAAATGTTCCTCAAGATGTTCTTGCAGTTGCTGATAAATATGCTGCAGCTATAAAAGAAGGAAAAATAGTTGTACCTGAAAAGCCAGCAGATGCAAAGACTTTTACTACTGATGCAGTAAAATAATTCTTTTAATTTATTCTAAAAAGTAATAAAATAATTAGTATACTAGTAAAAGCTAGATGTAAAATGCATCTAGCTTTTACAATCTAATATCTAGTATGGGACGTTAATTACCGTTAAGGGGGAACAATAATGGAAAAGGTAATTGAAATGAAAAACATTACTAAGGTATTCCCAGGAACTATCGCAAATGAAGATGTGGATTTTACTCTTTTAAAAGGGGAAACTCATGTACTTTTAGGTGAAAATGGTGCAGGGAAAACTACCCTGATGAACATACTTTATGGTCTCTATCAACCAGAAAAAGGCGATATTTACATAAAGGGTGAGAAAGTTAAGCTAGCTAACCCAAATGATGCAATTAAAAGAGGCATAGGGATGGTTCATCAGCATTTTATGCTTGTTCACAATTTTACTGTAGCAGAAAATATTGTGCTAGGAACAGAACCTAGGCGTGGATTTAAAATAGATATTAATAAAGCCATAAAAGAAGTAGAGGAAATAGCAAAAAAATATGGTTTTAATATTGAACCAACAGCAACAATTGAAGACATTGGGGTAGGTCAACAACAAAAGGTTGAGATATTAAAAGCTCTTTATAGAGGAGCACAAATACTTATATTAGATGAACCAACAGCTGTTTTGACACCGAAGGAAATAGAAGAATTAGGAATAATAATTGATAATCTTAAAGCAGAAGGAAAATCTGTGATTCTTATTACTCATAAGTTAAAGGAAGTTATGAGTATGAGCGACAGGGTAACTATCATTAGAAGAGGTAAGGTTACAGGAATAGTTAATACAAAAGACACCTCCATTGATGAGTTAGCTGAGCTTATGGTTGGAAGAAAAGTAAAGCTTGTAGTTGATAAAAAACCGTGTAAAGCTAATAATGAAATACTAAATATTGAAAATCTTCATGCTAAGGACTCAAGACAGTTACCAGCTGTAAATGGTATAAGCTTAAAGCTTAATGGTGGGGAAATACTAGGTATCGCAGGTGTAGATGGAAATGGTCAAAAGGAACTAATTGAAGTAATAACTGGTCTTAGAAAAGCTGAAAGCGGTACCATTATATTAAAGGGTAAAAATATTTTTAATAGACCAACTAGAGAGATAATAGACAGTGGTATCGGTCACATTCCTGAAGATAGACAGAAAAGGGGACTTATTCTAAATTATTCTCTGTTTGAAAATGCAATACTAGGTGTACAACACAAGGAGCCTTTTAGTAAAAAAGGTATATTAAATTATAATAAGATAAGAGAATATGCAAATAAGATAATTACTGAATTCGATGTTAGAACTCCTAGTGATGAAGTATCTGCTGCCTCACTTTCAGGTGGAAATCAGCAAAAACTTATTGTAGCTAGAGAAATTTCAAAGGATCCAGATTTGTTAATAGCATCTCAACCAACAAGAGGAGTTGATGTTGGAGCTATTGAATTTATACACAAAAGACTAGTTCAAGAGAGGGATTCTGGTAAAGCTGTATTATTAGTATCTTTTGAACTAGATGAAATTTTAGCTCTTTCAGATAGAATTGCAGTAATGTATGATGGCAAAATTGTAGGATTACTTAATAGAGAAGATGCAAATGAACAAAAGCTTGGAGTATTAATGGCAGGTGGAACTTTAAAGGATGAAGAAGGTGAGGTGAGCCAAGGTGAGTAATGAAATGAAAAATGAAAATAAAATATTAAAAACTATAATTAATGCTATTAAAAGTCTTCTATTTCCTTTTGTAGCAATTATAATTTCTATATTTGTAGCTGTATTCTTTGTTATGTGGGCAAAGGGATACGCTATAAGTGAGTATTTTTCTGCTCTTGGACATCTATTTGGCTTAGTTTGGCAAGGAAGCTTTGCCACACAGAGAAATGCACTTACTACTCTATCTTATGTAACACCTTTAATTTTTACAGGTGTAGCTAACTCCATTGCTTTTAGATGTGGTCTTTTTAATATAGGTGTAGAAGGTCAATTTGTAATGGGTATGATAGCTGGAGGAATACTAGGCTTGATTCCAGGCTTAAATCCGGTAATTCACATTTTAATCATTATAATTGGTGGTATTTTAATAGGTGGGCTTTGGGGAGGAATTCCTGGTGCATTAAAAGCTAAATTTGGCACAAACGAAGTTATTAATACAATCATGATGAACTATATAGGTATGAATTTAGCAAACTGGATTGTAAAGAAATCTGTATTCACGGTTCCAGGAAAGTCAAGTACTCCTTTAATACAGGAAAGTGCAAGACTAATGAGATTTAGTAATATTAGTGAAGCAAATATTAGTATTTTTATGGCTATAGCCTTTGCAATATTTATTTACTGGCTTCTATGGAAAACAACCATTGGATATGAAATCAGAGGAGTTGGTATTAATCCATCAGCTTCTGAATATGGCGGAATAAATGTTTCTAAGAATATGATACTAGCTATGGTCTTATCAGGAGCGATAGCTGGGATTGGAGGAGCTACTCATGTTGCTGGAGTTAGGTACCAGGTTCAAGATTTTATGGGACTTCCGGGCTTTGGATTTGATGGTATAGCCGTTGCTCTTCTAGCAAAATCTAATCCTATTGGTTGTATTGCTTCTGCTGTTTTGTTTGGTGCTTTAAAGAGCAGCTCAACTTTATTACAGCTAAATGATATACCTAAGGAAATTGTATTCTTAATACAATCTATTATAATAATTTTCGTTGCAACAGATTATATAGTGAAGTATTTTGCAGATAAAAGAAAGAAGGGAGAGGTAGTAAATGGATAATATAATAATAGTACCATTATTAGCCGCTACATTAAGGATGGCTGCCCCTCTTATATTTGCAGGTCTAGGTGGAGTTTTTTCAGAAAAATCAGGAGTTGTTAATATTGGTCTTGAAGGTATGATGATAATTGGAGCCTTTTTTGCAGTTTTTGGTTCTTATACTACTGGAAGTCCAATAATTGGTATATTGTTTGCTATGGTAGCTGGAGGAGTAATTGCAGCTATTCATGGTTTCTTAAGTATACATTTGAGAGCAGATCAAATTATTTCAGGTACTGCTATTAATCTTTTTGCTACTGCTTTAGCAAGTTTTTTAATAGGACCTATATTCAAAACCGGGGGACAAACTAATATAGTAAAAGGCTTATCATACAATTTACCTGGTTTTTTAAAAAACGTTCCGATTTTAAATAGTTTAAATTGGTTTGTAATATTGGCAATAATATTAGTTTTCGTATCTAACTATGTAATATTTAAGACTCCCTTAGGCTTAAGAATAAGAGCTGTAGGAGAGCACCCAAGTGCTGCAGATACTTTAGGTATTAGTGTCTATAAAATGAGATACTTGTGTGTTATAATATCAGGTGTCTTAGCAGGACTTGGAGGAGCTGCACTATCTATAGGAATAACTCCTTTATATAGAGATGGTATGGTAGCTGGACGTGGATTTATTGCTCTTGCAGCAATGATATTTGGAAACTGGAAACCTTTTGGTACAATGTGGGCTTGTATGCTTTTTGCCTTTGGTACTGCCTTTCAAATGGTGGCTCAAGGCTTTAGCATTAGCTTACCCAATGAATTTTATCAAAGCATACCATATATATTAACTATGCTTGCCTTAGCAGGATTCGTTGGAAAAACTGAAGCTCCAAGGGCAGATGGTAAACCATATGTAAAAGGTGAAAGATAATAAACTATTTAACCATGGGTATAAAATTTTTATACTTATGGTTATTTTATTATGTAGAAAATTATAATTTTCTATGTAAAAAAAATGATAGATACGTTATAATAAAAGTGGGACTAAAATGGTATACTGTGGGACGTAAAAAGACCTATTAAGCATATTTTTTAAAGCTAATAAATATATCAAAAACGGTGAAGAATAATAAAGGTATTAAAGGAAGTGTAATTTACCATTTATTTTGATATTCACTAAATTTAGTATTATAATTAAGTTGGTAAGGATTAGCTATTAATAAGCTATTAAAAATATTTTCGTAAATTAAAGAAGGGAGATATTTATTATGAAATTTAACAAGAAAACTGTAGAGGATATACAAGTTAAAGGAAAAAAGGTGTTAGTAAGATGTGATTTTAATGTTCCCCTTAAAAATGAAGTAATTACAGATGATAATAGATTAGTAGGAGCAATGCCAACAATAAAGTATCTTATAAATAACGGAGCTAAAGTTATTCTATGTTCTCATCTTGGAAAGCCAAAGGGAGAAGCAAAACCAGAATTATCATTAGCACCAGTTGCTAAAAGGCTTTCTGAAATGTTAGGAAAAGAAGTGGTATTTGCTGCAGATAACAATGTTGTAGGAGAAAATGCAAAAGCTGCTGTAGAAAAATTAAAAGATGGTGATGTTGTACTATTAGAAAATACTAGATATAGAAAAGAAGAAACTAAAAATGAGGATAATTATTCTAAAGAATTAGCCTCTCTTGGAGAAATATTTGTAAATGATGCTTTTGGAACAGCTCACAGAGCACATTGTTCAACTGTTGGTGTAACAAAATTCTTAAAGGAATCTGTATGCGGTTATTTAATTCAAAAAGAATTAGAATTCTTAGGTAATGCAGTAGAAAATCCACAAAGACCATTTGTTGCTATACTTGGAGGAGCAAAGGTTTCTGATAAACTTGGAGTTATCAATAACCTATTAGAAAAGGTTGATACTTTAATAATTGGTGGTGGAATGGCTTATACCTTCTTAAAAGCCTTAGGACATGAAATAGGAAAATCACTTCTAGAAGAAGATAAAATAGAATATGCAAAGGAAATGATGAAGAAAGCAGAAGAAAAAGGAGTAAAATTACTTCTTCCGATAGATATTACATATGCTGAAAAATTTGATGAAAATGCTGAACCAAAGATATCAGAAGGCAGAGATATTCCAGCAGATTTTATGGGCTTAGATATCGGACCAAAAACAGCTGAATTATTCTCTGAAGCAATAAAAGATGCAAAGACAGTTATTTGGAACGGACCTATGGGAGTTTTTGAATTTGCTAATTTTGCTAAAGGAACTATTGCTGTTGCAAAAGCTATGGCAGAAGCAGATGCAACTACAATAATCGGTGGTGGAGATAGTGCATCAGCAGTAAATAACCTAGGTTTTGGGGATAAAATGACTCATATTTCAACTGGTGGAGGAGCTTCTTTAGAATTTTTAGAAGGAATTGAACTACCTGGGATAGCTGCGCTTAATGATAAATAGAAAATGTAATAATAATTGACAATGCACAATTGACAGTTGACAATTATGGATGTTTTGCTAATGCAAAACTCAAACTTGAAAAAACAATCAAATTTATTTCAACTAGTTCTTCTATTGGATTAAAGTTTTTCTGAAAGAAAAACTACATTTATTGTCCATTGTCAATTCTCAATTGTCAATTAAATTTAGAGATTAGATACTAGTAGCTATCGTTTAGCACCTAGAACCTAGTAGCTAGAACCTACAAAAAAAGGAGTGTAAAATTTGAGAAAAGCAATTATAGCTGGAAATTGGAAAATGAACAATACTATTGAAGAGGCAGTAAAATTAATAAACGAATTAAAACCATTAGTTAAGGAAGCTACCTGTGAAGTAGTAGTATGTCCTCCAACAATATGTCTAGAGACAGTTAAAAAAGCTGTAGAAGGAACAAACATAAAGGTAGGAGCACAAAATATGCACTATGAAGAAAGTGGTGCTTTTACTGGAGAAACTTCACCAGTTATGCTAAAGGAATTAGGAGTAGACTATGTTATTTTAGGACACAGCGAGAGAAGACAATATTTTGGTGAAGCAGATGATGCATTGAACAAAAAAATGCATAAGGCTTTTCAACATAAATTAATACCAATACTTTGTATAGGAGAAACTTTAGAGGAAAGAGAAACGAATATAACTGAGGAAGTACTAGAAAGACAAATAAAGCTTGATTTAAACGGTCTTACAGCAGAGCAAGTATCTAATACAATTATAGCTTACGAACCTATTTGGGCCATTGGAACAGGCAAGACTGCTACATCAGAACAAGCTGAAGAAACTATAAGCTTCATTAGAAAAACACTTAAAGAAATGTTTAATGAAGAAGCTTCAGAAAAAGCAAGAATACAGTATGGTGGTTCAGTTAAACCTTCTACAATTAAAGAGCAGATGGCAAAGCCTAATATCGATGGTGGACTTATTGGTGGAGCTTCTTTAAAGGCAGAAGAGTTTGCAGCTATAGTTAATTTTGATAAATAATATAAGAAAAATGCGACGCATTTTAAAATTGACAATGCACAATGGACAATTGACAATGAAGGATGTTTTGCTAAGGCAAAACTAGATTATATTGCAGCTTTGCTGCAATCATTAAAATTGGTAATTAAGCTCTGCTTAATTACTTCCTTCATTGTCAATTCTCAATTGTCAATTGTCAATTTATAAGAATTTTACGTCGTGAAATTCTTATATCTCGGAGGTGGAATGATGGGAAAAAGACCAGTTATGCTGGCTATTTTAGATGGCTTTGGTATATCTAATAATAAAGAGGGAAATGCTATTAAGGCGGCTAAAATGACTAATTATAATACTATCTTAAATGAATATCCTAATACTAAGTTAGGTGCAAGTGAACTAGCAGTAGGACTCCCAGAAGGACAAATGGGAAATTCAGAAGTTGGGCATTTAAATATTGGAGCAGGAAGAATTATATATCAAGCACTTACTAGAATAACTAAAGCTATAAAAGATGGAGATTTATCTAAAAACGAAGCGTTATTAAAGGCTATAAAGAATGTAAAGAATAATAATTCTTCTCTTCATTTTATGGGCCTATTATCTGATGGAGGAGTACATTCCCATATAGAGCATTTAAAAGGTCTAATAAAACTTGCTGCTGAAAACAATATAAAAAAGGTATATGTACATGCTTTTTTAGATGGAAGGGATACAGCACCAAACTCAGCTCCAAATTTTATTAAAGAAATAGAAGATTATATGAATGAGATAGGAGTAGGAACTATAGCGACAGTATCAGGAAGATATTATGCTATGGATAGAGACAAGAGGTGGGAAAGAATACAGCTTGCTTATAATGCTTTAGTGCTAGGTAAGGGTGAGCATGCTAGCAGTGCCATGGAAGCTGTTGAAAAATCATATCATGACAATAAAACTGATGAATTTGTTCTTCCAACAGTTATTATTAAAGATGGAAAACCTACTTCCATAATAAAGGATGAAGATTCTGTAGTATTCTTTAATTTTAGACCAGATAGAGCAAGACAATTAACTAGAGCAATAAATGATAAAGTCTTTGAAGGTTTTAAAAGAGAAAGCTTAAACTTAACTTTTCTTACAATGACAGAGTATGATAGTACAATAGAAAATGTAGAAATTGCTTTCAAACCAGAAATCTATTATAATACATTAGGGGAATATTTAGGTAAGCTTGGAAAGACTCAATTAAGAATTGCTGAGACAGAAAAATATGCCCATGTTACCTTTTTCTTTAATGGAGGAGTTGAAGAAGCCTATGAGAATGAAGATAGGGTATTAATACCTTCACCTAAGGTTGCAACTTACGATTTAAAGCCAGAAATGAGTGCTTATGAGGTAACAGAGGAAGTTTTAAAAAGAATTGATTCAGATAAATATGACATGATAGTCCTTAACTATGCAAATCCTGATATGGTAGGACATACTGGTGTAATGGATGCAGCTATTAAGGCAGTTGAAACTGTGGATGAATGTTTAGGCAAGGTTGTGGATAGAATATTAGAGAAAAACGGTTCTATATTTATAACTGCAGACCATGGAAATTCTGAACAAATGATGGATTACTCCACTGGAGGACCTTTCACAGCTCATACTACAAACCTTGTGCCATTTGTTTATGTATCTAGAGAGGCTAAAGATAAAGAGCTTAGAGAAGGTGGAATTTTAGCAGACATTGCTCCTACTATTTTAACTGAAATGGGACTGCAAATTCCAAAAGAAATGACTGGTAAAAGTTTAATTAAGTAATTACAGGTAAAATGATTTTACTAGAAAACAAATTTTGTTTTCTAATATATATATTCTATGTAAATTTAGGAGGAGATAATAATGAAAACTTTCGTAGAGATAGTTGATGTTTACGCTAGACAAATTCTAGATTCTAGAGGCAATCCAACAGTAGAAGTAGAAGTAGAGTTAGAAGATGGAACAGTAGGGGTTGCAGCAGTACCTTCAGGAGCATCAACAGGTATATTTGAAGCTGTAGAATTAAGAGATAACAATAAAGCTGTTTATTTAGGCAAAGGTGTTGAAAAAGCAGTAGAAAATGTAAATGACTTAATTGCTGACGAATTAGTTGGAATGAATGTTCTTGATCAAGTAGGCATTGATAATGTAATGATTGAGCTTGATGGAACAGAAAATAAGAGCAAACTTGGCGCTAATGCAATGCTAGGAGTATCACTAGCTTGTGCAAGAGCAGCTGCACAATATTTAGGATTAAGTTTATATCAATACATAGGCGGAGTTAATTCAAAAGTACTACCTGTACCTATGATGAACATATTAAATGGTGGTTCTCATGCAGATAATAACGTAGATTTACAAGAGTTTATGATTATGCCTGCAGGAGCTAAGTCATTCTCTGAAGCTTTAAGAATGTGTGCTGAAATATACCACACTTTAAAGAATACTTTAAAGAACAAAGGCTTATCAACTGGTGTTGGTGATGAGGGCGGATTTGCTCCAAATCTAAACAGCAATGAAGAAGCTATTCAAGTAATAATTGAAGCAGTAGAAAAAGCAGGCTATAAGCCAGGTGAAGAAATATTTATAGCTTTAGACCCAGCATCTTCAGAATTCTATAATGGAGAAGCTAAAGTTTATGAATTAAAAGGCGAAGGAAGAAACTTAACTCCAGCTGAAATGGTAGACTACTATGCAAACTTAGTAGAAAAATATCCAATTATCTCAATAGAAGATGGTATGGCAGAAGAGGATTGGGAAGGCTGGAAGTTAATCACTGAAAAGCTTGGCAATAAAGTTCAATTAGTTGGAGACGATTTATTCGTTACTAACACTAAGAGACTTTCAATGGGAATTGAAAGAGGAGTAGGAAATTCGATTCTTATAAAATTAAATCAAATAGGAACTTTAACAGAGACTTTAAATACTATAGAAATGGCTGAAAGAGCAGGATATACTGCAGTAGTTTCACATAGATCTGGTGAAACTGAAGATACAACAATAGCTGATTTAGTTGTTGCAGTAAATGCAGGTCAGATTAAAACTGGTGCTCCGGCAAGAAGTGAAAGAGTTGCTAAATACAATCAACTTTTAAGAATTGAAGAAGAACTAGGTGCTTATGGAGAATACAGAGGCTTAAAGGCATTCTACAATCTAAAAAAATAATTAGTTTATAAAGAAAGTTGCCTTGCAACTTTCTTTTTTAAAATGTTATAAAATAAATTGTAATTTATTGTATAGTGTGATAAAATAAATAGATGCAAATTGTATATAATAGCTTAGATAGGGAGGTGCATATAGTTGTATAAATTTTTACAGATTGCACAGATATTAGTGTCAATTGCACTTATAATTACTGTATTAAAACAACCAGGAAAAGCTGATGGCTTTAATTTAATATCAAGTACTTCAGATACATTCTATTCAAAAAACAAAACAAAGACTTATGAATCATTTTTAAGCAAAGTTACTGTTTTGTTAGCAATAGGGTTTGCGGTGATAACTGCTTTTCTTACATTATTGAGATAGTTTTTATCGGCACTAGGCCATAATATAAATACATAAGGAAGTTTTATTAAAGCTATGATTTTAAACATATGGATTAAAAGATTCATATGTTTTTTATTTACCCTAAAATTTATTATTAATAAATTTAGATAATACTTAATAAACTTATTATAGAAGTTAATGTAATAAATTACTTCTACTAAATAAAATAATAAATAAAGGGGGAGAAATATGAATTCATATTTACCTATTGTGTGCGGTATTTTAGCTTTGATTTTTGCATTCATTTTGACTAAGAGTATTAGCAAAGAAGACCCAGGAAACGAAAGGATGAAAGAGATCTCTGGGTATATACATGAGGGTGCAATGGCATTTTTAAAGAGAGAATATAGGTACCTTACTGTATTTATAGTAGTTGTAGCAATTATTATAATTGTTGCGGTTGATTATAAAACAGCTATCTGTTTTGTTTTTGGAGCTGTTTTTTCAATTCTTGCAGGATATTTTGGAATGAATGTAGCCACAAAAGCTAATGTAAGAACGGCTCAGGCAGCTACAGAGGGACAAAGTAAGGCTCTTAAAATTGCTTTTTCTGGTGGAGCTGTAATGGGTATGTGTGTTGTAGGCTTAGGTATAGTTGGTCTTACAATATTGTATCTACTTTTAGGTAATGATCCTAATTTTGTTACAGGCTTTGGACTTGGAGCTAGTTCAATTGCTTTATTTGCTCGTGTAGGTGGAGGAATCTATACTAAGGCAGCTGATGTAGGAGCAGACTTAGTTGGAAAGGTTGAGGCTGGAATACCAGAGGACGATCCTAGAAATCCTGCAGTAATAGCAGATAATGTTGGTGACAATGTAGGAGATGTAGCAGGAATGGGGGCAGATTTGTTTGAATCTTATGTTGGATCAATAATATCAGCATTAACTCTTGGATATTTCTTGTTTTCAGGAGAAGAATCAAAAATAATGTTTCCTCTTATGCTAGCTTCTGTAGGAGTTATTGCTTCTATAATTGGTGCAATATTTGCAAGAAACAGTAAAAATAGTAATCCTCAAAAGACATTAAATCATGGAACATATATTGGTGGAATACTCGTTATTATAGGCTCTTTAGCTTTAAGTAAAAGTATTTTTGGAGATTCAAAAGCCTTTTGGGCAATACTTGCTGGGCTTATTGTTGGTATTTTAATAGGTAAAATAACAGAAATTTATACCTCAGATGAGTATAGATTTGTAAGAAGAATAGCAAAACAATCAGAAACTGGTGAAGCTACAACAATAATTTCAGGTTTTGCAGTGGGCATGTACTCCACTATGATTCCAATATTACTTATTTGTGCCGGAGTTTTATTTTCATTTTATATAATGGGTGGAGGAGAAAACATATTTATGGGCCTTTATGGAATTTCTCTTGCTGCAGTGGGAATGTTATCTACGACAGGTCTTACAGTAGCAGTAGATGCTTATGGGCCTATAGCAGATAATGCTGGAGGTATTGCAGAAATGGCAGGTCTTCCTCCAAGTGTTAGAGAAATTACAGATAAGCTTGATTCTGTAGGAAATACTACTGCAGCTATTGGAAAAGGCTTTGCCATCGGGTCAGCAGCACTTACTGCTCTTGCATTATTTGCATCCTACGCTCAAAAGACCGAATTAACTGCAATTAATCTTTTAACACCAGTAACCTTAGTTGGAGTCTTAATAGGGGCAATGCTTCCCTTTTTATTTGGAGCTTTAACTATGGAGTCTGTAGGAAAGGCTGCTAACCATATGATTGAAGAAGTAAGACATCAATTTAAAACTATTCCAGGTATAATGGAAGGTAAAGCAAAGCCAGATTATAAAAAATGTGTAGATATTTCAACTTCAGCTGCTCTAAAAGAAATGATAGTTCCAGGTGTTCTTGCTATAGTTGTTCCTATTGCAGTAGGAATGTTACTAGGAGTTGAAGCACTAGGAGGACTTATTGGAGGGGCAGTTTCTTCAGGAGTCCTAATGGCAATTATGATGGCAAATGCAGGTGGAGCTTGGGATAATGCTAAAAAGTTTATAGAAAGAGGAGCCCATGGAGGAAAAGGTAGCAATGCTCATAAGGCAGCAGTAGTTGGTGACACAGTAGGAGATCCTTTCAAGGATACCTCAGGTCCAGCTATGAATATATTAATTAAGCTAATGACCATAGTATCTTTAGTTTTTGCAACAGTGATTGCAAATAATGGAGGAATTTTATTAAGACTATTTAATTAGTAGCTAGTTTTAAAAGCAATAGCTATGAGCTTTATTTAAGAAGAATCGCTAATCACTAGTCACTAGTCGCTATTTTAAAATATATAGTGATTAGTGACTGGAGATTAGCGATTTGTTTTGTTTAAATTACTTACATAGTCTTAATTGAATATTACATTTACATAAAATACTATATTTTAAGAAATATATTCTATTATAGACAAGGTTTGACTAAGGTTACCAATTAAGATAGTATATAATTAACAAGAAATAGCGCTTTAAATAAATTATCAACAAAAGATAGACTTAAATAATAAAAAATATATAAATATGATTAGTTTATTAAAAAAAGGTAAACATAATAAAAGAATATGATTTTAGATTGGAGGGATAATTATTGAACATAAAAAATGTATTATTAGATTTTATGAAAGAACAGGCTTATAAGCCTATGGATATACAAGAACTAGCAAAGGTTTTCGGCATTCCAAAGGGAGAAATGAAGGATTTTAAAGATATTTTAAAAGCTATGGAAAAAGAAGGCAGCGTTATAAAGACTAGAACAAGTCTTTACGGCTTACCAGAAAAAATGGGACTAATTCCAGGAAGGCTGCAAGGACATTCAAGAGGTTTCGGATTTGTAATTCCTGACGATGGGAGTCCAGACTTATTTATAACCTCATCCTATATGAACGGTGCAATGCATGGAGACAAGGTTATAGCTAAAATTCTAAAGGAAGAAAATAGAGGAAAGAAAAGAGAAGGAGAAATTCTAAGAGTTACGGAAAGGGCTAACAAGAGTATAGTTGGAGTATATGAAGCTAGTAAAAATTTTGGCTTCGTGGTTCCAGAGGATAAAAGAATATATCAAGATATATTTATTCCTATTGAATGCTCTAAAGGGGCTACTCATGGAGATGTAGTAATAGTTGAAATAACAGAATGGCCAGAAAAAAGAAGAAATCCAGAGGGAGAAGTAAAGGAGATACTAGGTAAAAAAGGGGAAAAAGGAATAGATATTTTAACTATAATTAAGAAGCATAAGTTACCAGAAGAGTTTCCTCCAAAGGTTCAAAACTACGCAGAAAATATTCCTCAAGAAATACCTAAAGAAGAGTATGAAGGCAGAGAAGATTTAAGAAATGTTAAAATGGTAACTATAGATGGAGAAGATGCTAAGGATTTAGATGATGCAGTTTCTATTGAAAGGCTCCCAAATGGAAATTACTATCTAGGGGTTCACATTGCAGACGTATCACATTATGTAAGGGAAAAAAATCCTCTTGATAAAGAAGCCTTAAAGAGAGGAACTTCCGTATATCTTATTGATAGAGTTATTCCTATGCTTCCAAGGGAGTTATCTAACGGTATCTGTAGCTTAAATCCTAAAGTTGATAGGCTTGCCATGACTTGTTTTATGGAGATCAGCAATCAAGGAAAAGTTGTGGATTATAAAATAACTAAAAGTATAATAAAGACAAATGAGAGAATGACATATACAAATGTAACTAAGATCTTAAGAGATAAGGATACTGAGCTTATAGAAAGATATAAGGATTTGCATGAAGATTTTAAAACCATGGAAGAGCTTTGCGAAATTCTCTATGAAAAGAGAAGAAGAAGAGGAGCTATAGATTTCGATTTTGAAGAATGTAAGATAATATTAAATGATAATGGGAAACCAATAGATATAAAGCCTTATGAAAGAGCTATTGCAAATAGAATAATTGAAGAATTTATGCTTATATGTAATGAAACTATAGCAGAGCATATGTTTTGGACTAAGCTTCCTTTTGTCTATAGAATTCACGAAGATCCAGATGAAGAAAAACTACAAAGGTTTAGAAACTTTGCTTATAACTTAGGATATTTTATAAAGGCAAGCAATGATGTTCATCCAAAGGCACTGCAGCAAATTATAGATGAAGTTAGGGGCAAGAAGGAAGAGACAGTAGTAAATACATTATTGCTTCGCTCATTGAAGCAAGCTAGATATTCTCCAGAATCTGTAGGACACTTTGGGCTTGCAGCAAAATATTATTGCCATTTCACTTCTCCAATTAGAAGATATCCTGATTTAATAATTCATAGAATAATTAAAGAATCTCTTGACGGATTAGTTGATGAAAAGAGAATTCAGCAACTTGAGAAGGCTGTAGATTATGCAGCTGTGCAATCTTCAGATATGGAGAGAATTGCAGTAGAGGCTGAAAGAGAAGTAGATGACTTAAAGAAAGCTGAATATATGAGTGAAAGAATTGGTGAAGAATTTGAAGGAATAATTTCTTCAGTAACTAATTTTGGATTGTTTGTAGAACTTCAAAACACAGTAGAAGGTTTAATTCACATTAGTACTTTAGATGATGACTATTACGTTTATGATGAAGAACACTTATGTTTAATAGGTGAGAGAACCAAGAAACAATATAGATTAGGTGATGAAGTAAAAATAAGAGTGTCTAAAGTAGATTTAGATTCTTATGAAATAAACTTTGATTTATTGAAGGAAGAGGGAGAAGAAATCGTTGAAGAGGAGTAATTTTGCTTAAATAAATCTCCAATTCTTGATTAAACATAACTTATATGGTATAATTTATACCCAAAAGTGACTTTAAAAAGTAGGTGTTAATATGGGTAAGGATAATAAAAATAATACCCTTGCACAAAACAGGAAGGCTTTTCATGATTATTTTATTGAGGAAGTCATGGAGGCAGGCATTGTCCTTGTTGGTACAGAGGTTAAGTCTATAAGAGGCGGTAAGGCAAACTTAAAAGATAGTTATGCACAGGTTAAAAATGGAGAAATATTTGTGTGCAACATGCATGTAAGCCCTTATGAAAAAGGGAACATATTCAATAAGGATCCATTAAGGGAAAGGAAACTACTTCTCCATAAATCTCAAATAGATACTTTACTTGGCTACACGGCTAGAGACGGATTTACTTTAATTCCAGTAAGCCTGTATCTAAAAAAGGGTAGAGTTAAGGTTGCCCTTGGAGTTGCCAAAGGTAAAAAGAATTATGATAAGAGAGATGCTATAGCAGAAAAATCTGCTAAGAGGGATATTGATAGACAAATGAAGGAAAGAATGAGATAGAGGCTGTGCATAATGTGCAGTCTTTTTTTATATAATAAATACTGACAATTAAAAGAACTTCCATGTTATTTCCGCATAATTTAGTAATATATATAATTTATGCGGAGGGATACAAATGATTATAGAGTTAACAGCATTACATTATGTTTACCTGTTATTTATCCTAATAATTATTTTTGCCATGATATTAAAGAAGGATATAACACTAATATGTATTATAGGAATATTTGCTCTTGGAGCATTTGGAACTGAGTCAGTATATAAATCTTTAATGGGGGTATTTAATAGTTTTATTTATGCAACAAAAGAGCTATTGCCAACTATATTAATCATTTCAGTTATAACCGCAATGAGTAATCTTTTAGTCGAGTCAGGTATAAATCAAGAATTAGTATCACCATTTAAGAAAATCATAAAATCTTATGGGGTAGCTTTCTGGGTTATAGGACTTGTGATGATGACCATTTCTTGGTTTTTCTGGCCATCTCCAGCTGTTGCACTAGTTGGAGCACTGCTTATACCAATAGCTAGAAAAGCTGGACTTCCTGCCATGGGAGCAGCTGTAGCTATGAATATCTTCGGACATGGTATAGCGCTATCCAGTGATTATGTTATACAAGCTGCACCAAAAATTACTGCAGATGCAGCGGGAATTGAAGTATCCCAAGTTATATCCGCAAGTATACCTTTAACTATAACTATGGGAGTAGTAACGACTATAGCTGCCTTCTATTGGATAAGAAAAGATATTAAATCTGGAATATTAACTATTGAGGAAGAAGAAATAGAAGAGATAGAGGATAAATCTTTGAATTTAATTTCTTCAGTAAAGATAAGAAGAGTTCTAGCTATGGCAATTCTAATACTTTTTTCTATGGACATTATCATAATGGTTTTTGCTAAACTTCAAGGTGGAGATGCAACTGCTCTCATTGGTGGAACTGCAATCCTAATCCTATCAGTTATAGCTGTATTATCTTATGGTAAGAATTCTTTAGAGAGTATAACTAATAATCTTGTAAAGGGATTGCAATTTGGTTTTAAAATATTTGGAGTAGTAATTCCAGTGGCAGCCTTTTTCTATTTAGGAGATTCCGCTTTCAATGAAATTTTCGGTAAGATTCTTCCACAATCATCTAGTGGAATAGTTAATGATTTAGGAGCAGCACTAGCAAATTCAGTTCCAGTAAATTCAGCTATTGCAGCAATAACCCTAACATCAGCAGGTGCCATTACAGGATTAGATGGTTCAGGATTTTCAGGAATATCTCTAGTAGGCTCCATTGCAAGATTATTCTCAACAGCCATAGGTGGAGGAATAGATACTTTAACTGCTCTAGGACAGATAGCAGGTATATGGGTTGGAGGTGGAACTATAGTTCCATGGGCACTGATTCCTGTAGCTGCAATTTGCAGAGTAGATGCCTTTGAGCTGGCAAAGAGAAATTTGAAGCCAGTAATTATCGGACTTTTAGTTACTACGGTTGTAGCAATGTTTTTAATTTAGAAACTATATTTATGGAAAGTTTAAAATGAATGTAAAAAACAACATTCATTTTAAACAAAACTAAAATTCATAGATTGTTATAATTGAATACCAGTTGCTAGAAGGAAATATAATTTTTTTAAAAGAATATACTTTTTAGTAGCTGGTTATAATTATATAATAGACTTCCATTATTTTAAGAAAAAATACTGTAAAATCCTATTGATAACCTTCAAGGTATATTGTATTATAGTATTTGTCACTTCAAACTAAGGTATTGACGTTGATGGTGGCTAATGATAAAATGTAGTGATAATAGAATGCGTTTTTAATTAAAGGTAATACAATACTACCTGAATTTTATAACATGGGGGCGTACATGGCTTTCGACGGGGGTGTGTTGTGCTACAGAAGCGAGTCGATGGTTTCCTGGACCAGCGTTAAAAAACTGGGAACTAAATGTAAACGCAGAAGAAAATTACGCTTTAGCAGCTTAGTAGTTGCTCGTCCTACCCGAGAGTCCCACGACTTGGGATAGGGCGTCAATAAGTGGGGAACCGAGCCTTGGAAAGCTTTGACCTTGGAACGGAAAACATGAAGCTACTGAAGCTAGAAGCCTGTCCTTAGGCGTCTAGTAGAGGGAATGTCAAATTAAGGACTGCACTCGGAGATGCTGTAGTGTTGCTGCTTTCGGACAGGGGTTCGATTCATAAAAGAGTCGCCTTATGAAGTGATTCATAAGTGAAAACTTGGCTTTATCGGTGAAACCGTAACGTGATTATAGACGACGGCAATACCGAGTGGTATGTGAGGAAACTCAACAGCCACGTATCGACTCATAGGCTTCTAAGTCCATAACTATTGGATATTGAAGTACTAGGATAGAAGCTTCGAAAACTAAATTATGGCTTCTATAAAACGCCAAGGGGCTTAATGCTTAATTAAGCTTAAGATATAGTCAGCACCATTGGTGACAATGGAAAAATGTGTCCCCTCGCCTCCACCATACATAGCATTAAACACCAAACTTAATTTTGGTGTTTTTTATTTTATATTAATAAAATTCTCATAAAACTGCTCCTTAATATCAAGCATTTCTATAGAATATCTTCCATTTCTTGGAGTAACATTTTTGTATTCATTTATAATTAATTGAGCTCTTTTCTTCTTACTTTTTAGAATTAGATAAGGCTCTATTTCTTTAAGTAGTCCTATAGCATCATTATATTTTACAGTATAAGTAAAAGAGTTTTTGTGTTTTTCTATGTTATAATTTTTCTTTCTTATAATATTACCGACACCAGTTTTATTTTTTATCCATTCTAATAATTCAATAGTTGTTGACGATATGCTTACGCAAGGGGACGGGAATTGATTATTATGAAATTTAATTAACATTATACTACCTTCTCCATCGATAGTTCCTGCAATGTATGCTTTTTCTTCATTTGTCATAGAAAACCTCCTCATAAAAATAATGCTGTAAATTTTTATAAATATAGTATTTAAAGTTCATGATATAAGTTTTTGTAGCTAATCTTCTTCTTTCCAACATTTATTGCAAGTTAAACAGCAGCGGGTAGCAAAGTTAGGATAATGGGGACCATTTCTATTATTAACTAGATAAGCATTATTATAAGCAATTCTTTTTAGCCAATTAGATATATTTTTTTTGATTTTTTTAACCTTCAAAAAAGTCACCTTCTTTAAATATTATACTAAAGCTTTTATTATATAACATTGTAATATTTAAAATTATTAAAGTCGGTAACACTTAATACATAAAGTTATAATATATATAGTTGCGAGGATTAATATAGTGTATAAATTTAGCAGAATTTATACATACTTAGTTATAATGGTATAATTATCCTGATAAGCCTTGCGTTTGTCCTAAAAAAAATTATATAAATCGTTGAAATATTTGATATACTGTGATAAAATTATAAATATAAATTGGTAAGACCAGCAGACAACAGACGGCGGATAATTCTTTTGTAGAAATTAAATTGAAACAATTTTTATAAAATGGTACTTTATAAAAATTTAAATACACAATGGTTCTATCAAAAAATATTTTAATCATGTAAACATATACAATAATATAAAAATGTAAAAAGTGTAAAGGAGAAGGATAGTATGGAGATTCTTATATGTGTAAAACAGGTTCCAGATGATTCTATTGAAATTCATTTAGATAAGGATAAGAAAAAACCTAATTTGAATGGAGTCAGTTTGGTAGCAAATGCATTTGACACATATGCATTAGAATTAGCAGTTCGTTTTATGGAAGCTAATGGAGGAAATGTTAGTGTGTTAAATGTTGGAGCAGAGGATTCTTTAAACGCATTAAAAAATTGTCTTTCTGTAGGAGCTAAAGAAGCATTTTTCGTAAAGGATGATTCATATGCAGCTTTAGATGCTATTGGAACAGCTGATGTTTTAGCAGAGTCTATTCATAAGATTGAAAAAGACAAAGATAAAAAGTTTGATTTAATTCTTTGTGGAAAGGAATCCACAGATGAAATTACTGGTCAAGTAGGAGCAATGCTTGCTGAAAAATTGGGAACAGGCTTTGTTAGCAGTGCGGTTGAAATCAATTTAAAAGATAATGGTATGGAAGTTCATCAAGAAACTGAAGAAGGATATAATATAGTTTCTTTAGAAGCTCCAGCTGTAGTAACAGTAAGTAAACCAAATTATGATCCACGTTATCCTACTATTAAAACTAAGATGGCAAGCCGTAAGGCAGTGATCCCAACTTATTCAGCAGCAGAAATTGGAGAGGTAAAACAAGCAAAAGTACGTTGCATTGAATATGTTGAACCTCCTAAGAGAGAGGCTGGTATCAAAATTCAAGAGAAAGATGCTGCACTAGCAGTAAATGCTGCGATGGAGCAAATGAAAAAAGATAAGGCGATTTAAGGAGGGTAAAGTATGAAAGCATTATTGTTTATTGAAACAGATAGAGAAAAAATATTAGGCGGAAGTCTTGAATTGATTAGTTCAGTAAAAGCATTAGATGCAGAAGGAACAGCCCTTATAGTAGGTAACAGGGCTGCTGCAGATACAGTAGCTGATTTAGGAATTCCAGTTATTTTTATAGATACTGCTGCAGACTGTGATACTTTGACAGAAGTATTATCAGAAACTGTTAAGGAACAAAATCCGGATATTGTTCTATTAGCAAATACAGCATTGGCTAAAGATATTGCGCCACGTATTTCAGCACGTATGTGCTTAGGATGTGTAAGTGACGTAATAGGAATGAGTAAAGCTGATGGTAAAGTTATATATACTAGACCAGCTTATGGCGGTACAATTTTAGAAAATATTGAAGTAGAAGGAACAGCCGTAGTTACAGTTAGAAATGGAAGTTTTTCAAAGACGGAGGCTGGTTCAAATGCAGGTGTTACAGAGAAAAAAGTAGAAATTCCAGCTAGTGCTGTTAAGGCAAAAATTGTTGATACAGTAAAAGAAATTTCTGAATCTGTTAATTTAGAAGAAGCAGAAGTTATTGTATCTGGCGGACGTGGAATGGGAAATCCAGAAAATTTCAAACTTGTTGAAGAGTTAGCACGAGTACTTGGTGGTGTAGTAGGTGCAACAAGACCACCAATTGAAGATGGATGGATTTCTCGTGCACATCAAGTTGGGCAATCAGGAAAGATTGTAGCACCAAAACTTTATATTGCATGTGGTATTTCTGGAGCAACTCAACATACATCTGGAATGTCAGGTTCTAATTATATTGTGGCAATTAATAAAGATGAAGATGCTCCAATTTTTGAAATAGCTAATGTGGCTATTGTCGGAAATGTAACTGAAGTTCTTCCGGTTATGATTGAAGAAATGAAGAAATTAAAAGGAAAGGAATGATTATAATGGCTGAGTATAATAAATTAACAGAAGAATTAATCGCAAAATTGCAGGAGGCAGCTCCAGGACATATTTTAACAGGCGATGATATCAATGAAGATTATAGTCATGATGAAATGCCTATTTACGGAAAAGCAGCTCCAGAAGTTGTATTTATGGCACATTCTACAGAGGAAGTTGCTGCAGTAGTAAAAATATGTAATGAACATAAGATACCAGTAACTCCAAGAGGATCCGGAACAGGACTTACAGGTGGAGCAGTTCCTCTTTTAGGAGGAGTTTTAATTGATCTTACAAAGATGAATAAAATACTTTCTTATGATTTAGAAAATTTTGTTGTTAATGTGGAGGCTGGTGTTTTGTTAAATGATCTTGCAGAAGATTGTTTAAAACAAGGATTATTATATGCTCCAGACCCAGGTGAAAAGTTCGCTTGCTTAGGTGGAAATGTTTCAACAAATGCTGGTGGAATGAGAGCCGTTAAATACGGTGCAACACGTGATTATGTACGTGCAATGACAGTTGTTCTTCCAACAGGAGAAATTACTAACTTTGGAGCTACAGTATCAAAAACAAGTTCAGGTTACAGCCTTTTAGATTTGATGATTGGTTCAGAAGGTACCCTTGGAGTTATTACAGAACTTACTTTGAAAATCATGCCAGCACCAAAGGTAGTTGCTAGTTTGATTGTTCCTTTTGAAAACTTGCATGATTGTATTTCTACTGTTCCTAAATTAAAAATGGCAAACGTAAATCCACAAGCATTAGAATTTATGGAAAGAGAAATTGTTCTATCTAGTGAAAGATATATTGGAAAGAGCGTATTCCCACAAGTAATTGATGGAGTAACTGCAAATGCTTATTTACTTGTTACTATAGATGCAAGTAATGAAGATGAATTAAATAACCTTATTGAACAAGCTAGTGAAATAGTATTAGAAGCAGGAGCAATTGATGTTCTTGTAGCTGATACACCTGCAAAGATGAAAGATGCATGGGCTGCACGTTCTAGTTTCTTAGAAGCAATTATGGCAGAAACAAAATTATTAGATGAATGCGACGTTGTAGTTCCAGTAAATAAGATTGCTTCTTATCTTGAATTTGTGAATAAAACTGGTGAAGAATGTGGACTTAATATTAGAAGTTTTGGACATGCGGGAGATGGAAATCTTCACATATACCAATGCAGTAACGATTTAGAAGAAGCAGAATTTAAAGCAAGAGTAGATAAATTCTTCGATATTATTTACCCAGAAGCAACAAAATGTGGAGGCCTTGTTTCAGGAGAACATGGAATTGGTAGTGGAAAGGTTCGCTACTTAGTAGAGAGTGTTGGAGAAGTAAATATGGACTTAATGAAAGGCATTAAAAAAGTGTTTGATCCAAATTCTATTATGAATCCAGGTAAAGTATGTTACCTATTAGATGGTAACAACAAATAAAAAACAATTGACATACACATATAAAATAAAGAAAGGTAGGAAATTGATATGGATTTTAAACTGAGTGAAAATCACCAACAATTACAAGAAATGTATCGCGATTTTGCTGAAAATGAGGTAAAACCAATTGCAAAAGAAATTGATGAAAGTATGCGCTTCCCAGAAGAAAATGTAGCGAAAATGGCTGAAATGGGGTTGTTTGGAATTCCATTCCCCGAAGAATATGGCGGAGCTGGAATGGACACATTAAGTTATGTACAATGTGTAGAAGAATTATCTAAATGTTGTGCATCAACAGGTATTATTGTTTCAGTGCATACAAGTCTTTCTGCAACACCAATTTACACATATGGTACAGATGAACAAAAAGAGAAATATTTAAAACCACTTGCTTCAGGTGAAAAGTTAGGTGCCTTTGGATTAACAGAACCTTCTGCTGGAACTGATGCTTCTATGGCAAAGACAACAGCTGTATTAGAAGGAGATCATTATGTATTAAATGGCAGCAAGATCTTTATTACTAATGCAGGATATGCAGACATATATATTATTTTTGCATTGACAGATAAGAGTAAAGGAACAAAAGGTATGTCAGCGTTTATCGTTGAAAAAGATTTCCCTGGTTTTGCTATTGGAACTCATGAATTAAAGATGGGAATCCGAGCATCTGCTACATGTGAATTAGTCTTTGATAATTGCAAAGTTCCAAAGGAAAATCTTTTAGGAGCAGAAGGCAAAGGATTTAACATTGCAATGGCAACTCTTGATGGAGGCCGTATTGGTGTTGCTGCACAAGCTCTTGGTATTGCAGAAGGTGCGATAGATGAAACTGTAAAATATGTTAATGAACGTGTTCAATTTGGACGTTCTCTTTCAAAATTCCAAAATACACAATTTGAACTTGCTAAAATGAGAGCGAATACAGAAGCTGCAAAACTTCTAGTATATCAAGCTGCATGTGCAATGGATAATCATGAAAAATTTTCACATTTAGCTTCTATGGCAAAATTAGTCGCTTCTGGAAATGCTAGCGATGTAACAAGACGTTGCTTACAACTATTTGGCGGTTATGGATATTCAAGTGATTATCCAATTGAAAGAATGATGCGTGATGCAAAAATAACAGAAATTTATGAAGGAACATCAGAAGTTCAAATGATGGTAATTTCTGGCTGGATGGGTGTTAAATAATAGATAACTAAAATTTAATAAAAAACAGATGTTCAGGAAGATGATTTCCTGAACATTTGTTTTTAACGGATTAGGTTTCGCCTCCACCAATTAAATCCACGATTATTTAAAAGTCGCATTTTATGCGGCTTTTTTTGCATGTCAATAACTATTGTTTTAGCAGCATTTATTCATACTTTTGTTATAAAGTGGTATAAAGGAAAAACAGTTCTTTTATTTATAGATGAGATAAATCGTTGTGAACATACAGTACAACAGGAACTTATGAATTTAATATTAAATAGAGAAATTAATGGATATAAGTTACATGAAGGTGTAAAAATATTAGCAGCTATGAATCCTTCAAGTAAATATGGTGCGGATTTTGATTATCAAGTTGTGGATATGGATGTAGCACAAGAAAATAGATTTGTGTGGTTATATATGGAATCTGATTTTGTGCAATGGTTAGAATTTTTTTAAAAACAAGTCATAAAGGTGAGAAATCTAAGATAAATATACCAGAAGATTTTAAAGGAGCTAAATATGTTATATATTTTAATCCCATAATATTTTTAAATCTTAATATAAAACAAATGGAAAGTACAATTAAGCACGAAATACTCCATATATTATCTATGCATTTAATAAGAGCAAAAGAATTTAAGGGTAGATATAGCCAACTCGCTATTAATATGGCAATGGATATAGTAGTAAATAAATATTTAAATAATCTACCACCATATGCTACTACTTTAGAATGGGTAAATTTAAATTATTCTTTAAAGCTGGAGCCATATGAGGCTTTAGAATATTATGTAGAAAAGATTCAAACTGCCATAGATTTGCTAGAAGAAGATGAAGATGCAGTAGAAGATTATAGTGATAAAGATGAAAATATAGAAGCTGATTATAGTCCTGAAAAAACCCATAACATTTGGGAAGATTCTAGTGAAATAGATGAAATGACACTTAAAAATAGTAATGGTGAATTGCCTTGGAATTTATATCTTAATAGATTAATGGGAGCTGTTGAAAGTAATAAAAAGAAGACTATAACAAGAAGAAATAGAAGACAGCCTGATAGATTAGATTTAAGAGGGGTGCTTAGAAGTCATAAAGCAAAAATTGTTGTTGCACTTGACATAAGTGGAAGCATTAGTGATGAAGAATTTAAGCAAGCCATTAAATTGTTAGTGTATTTTACTGATGGCAAAGGTGAAGATGAACTTATAGCAGTACCTAAAGGGTATAAAATTTTATGGGTTATTTCTGGAAGAGAAGATAAGCTTTCATTAAAAGAGCCTTATGGAGCAGTTAAAAAACTTAGTAATATTGAAATAAAAGATATTACATTAGATATGAGTGATATTATAAGAGATGGATATTCAATGAATAACCAAGAAAGAATTTTATAGAGCCATTAGCAGTACGGATATAATGGACAATACTAATATATTTTTAGAAAGTCTTTCAATTTTTGAAAAGTTAAAATCTGCTTCTATAAGAAGTCTTTATCTTCATTAAACCTATTGTTATTTTGGAGAATAGACAAATTGAGATATTGTTAGAAGAAAGTTACTGATAAACAGTATTTAAAGTGAGTTTTATCCATCAGGCTTCATTTCTATCAAGGTATAAAGAACTGTATTAAGATTCCCTTAGTATAGTTCTTTTTCTTCGTTAAAGGTGTTTTTGGTGAATGTTTTTGTTGTAGATTGTAAAGGAAAATTATGTTGACAAGTTATATGAAAAGGTATTATAATAAAACAAATCTTACAAAACATATAGGAATTATAAGGAGTAAAGTTGTACAATATTTATGTATATGATAATTGTTAATTTTAATAAGCAATAATTTATTAGGGGGAGTCTAAAATGGAAAAGTTACAAGAAGGAGCAGTTATAGAAATTAAAGATGAAAGCTCTTTAAAAAAGAATAACCCAAATATCTGGAATAAAAGAATAATTAACTATATAAATCTTGCAATTTTACCAATATTAATATTAGTACTTTGGGTTATAGCAACTAACCTAGAATTATTTTCTCCAGCAATATTACCATCTATATCAACAGTATTTGATTCTTTAAAAAGTCAATTAAATTCTGGTCAACTTATAAAAGATATAGGAATTAGTTTAGCAAGAGTTGTTGAAGGATATTTAATAGCATCAGCTTTAGGAATTACCCTTGGTGTTCTAATGGGTATTAACGAAAAGATAAATAAAGTATTTTTCTTAACTTTTACTTCTATGAGACAAATACCAATGTTAGCTTGGATTCCGTTAATAGTTTTATGGTTTGGGATAGGAGAAAGTTCAAAAATAATAGTAATAGTTATTGCAGCTTATTTCCCAATTTTATTAAATACTATGAATGGAATAAAAAGAACCGATAAAAAATTAATAGAAGTAGGAAATATGTATAATTTAAGCAAGTGGAAATTGTTTACTAAAATATATTTCCCATCTGCATTACCTTCAATATTTGTTGGCTTAAAGCTTGGTCTTGGAATATCATGGATGGCAGTTGTAGGTGCCGAAATAATAGCTTCAAGTTCTGGAATAGGATATAGAATGAACGATGCAAGAAGTTTAATGCAGCCAGAAGTTGTCTTTGTTGGAATGTTTGTAATTGCACTTATTGGAATTATAATGGATCTAATTTTAACTAGAATTTCTAAAAAGATTACTCCATGGGAAAATAACAAATAAGGAGGTACAGCAAATATGGCAGAACCAAAATTAACAGTTGAAAACTTAAATAAGAATTTTAATGTTGATGGAAAAAGTGTAAATATATTAAATGATATTAACTTAGATATTAATGAAGGGGAATTTGTTGCAATTGTAGGGCACAGCGGATGCGGAAAGAGCACTTTGCTGAAAATTATAGCAGGACTTCTTGATTATGATGATGGAAATGTAACTTTAGATAACAAAAAAATTACTAAACCGGATGTTGATAGAGGAATGGTATTTCAGGAACACAGATTATTTCCATGGCTTACTATTAAAGAAAATCTTGGAATAGGATTAGATAAACTGGATAGTAAAAAAAGAGAAAAAACTGTATTGGAATATTTAAAGTTAGTAAAGCTGGATGGTTTTGAAAATGTTTATCCACATCAACTATCAGGAGGAATGTCTCAAAGAGCAGCTATAGCAAGAGCCCTTGTAAATGCACCTAAAGTTTTATTGTTGGATGAACCTTTTGGAGCTCTTGATGCACTTACTAAAATTATGCTGCAGGAAGAAATATTAAAGATATGGGAAAAAGAAAAAACAACAATGATTATGGTTACTCATGATATAGAAGAAGCTGTATATTTGGCAGATAGAATTATAGTAATGTCAGCAAGACCAGGCAAAATTAAAGAAATAGTTAAAGTTGGTTTAGGAAGAAATAGAGATAGAGGTAGTGCAGATTTTGCTCTAATTAAAAAAAGAATTCTATCACATTTCTTTGAAGATAAAAATCCTGAACCGGAGTACACTATATAATTTTAAGAACTACATTTTTATACCCTAATTCCTAGTATTTCGATAGTTAAACTATACAATATAAATAAATATTTAATTTTATAAAATTTGAATTGGAGGAATTTAATTATGAAAAAGAAATTATTATCAATATTTTTATCTGCAAGTATGGTGGTTATGTTAGCTGGCTGCGGAAATAGCAAGCAGACAGAAAATGCAAAGAGCAGTGAAAAGACAGCAAAGGTAGTTAGAATTGGTTTTCCAGGAACTAAAAACTTTATAGGTGGGGTAGCTGGAGTAGCACAAGAAAAGAAGTATATAGAAAATCAACTTGAAAAGGTTGGATATAAGGTTGAATATAAACCTTTTGCAGCAGCAGGTCCAGCTGTAAATGAAGCTTTGACAGCAAAAGAAATTGACATAGCAATATATGCAGATTTCCCAGGTATCTTAAGTAAATCAAAGGGCGTGGAGACTTCATTAATAGGAATAGCAGATAATTATATTACTTCTGCAGTTATTGTTAAGTCAGATTCAAATATAAGTTCAGTTAAAGAATTAAAAGGCAAGAGAATAGGATTTGCTAAGGGAACCTATATGCAAAAATATTTATATCAAATATTAGCTCTTAATGGCATAGCACAAAGTGATGTTGAATTAATTAATACTACTGATTTTGATTCAGCACTTCAAGGAGGCACAATAGATGCGTTGGTTGTAACTGATACTACAGAAGCAATACAGGTTTTAACTAAAAAGATAGCTAAAACTATTGATACTTCAAAAAATCACTCTGATATTACAGCACAGTCAGTAGTTGTAGGGAACAGTAAATTCTTAGCTGAAAATAAGGAAGCGGCAGTTGCATTGTTTAAAGCATTGAAAGAAGCTAAAGCATTAATGGTAGAAAAAACAGATGAAGCATATGAAGTATTGACTAAATCTGGTTTGGATAAAAATGCGGTAAAATCGCTTTATGGTAAGGATAATGGTAAGTTTGATTATGTTTCATTTAAAGTAGACGATGAAGCTAAAAAGAAGATTAATGAAAGTAAGAAATTCATGTTAGATAATAAACTGATTTCAAAGGATTTTGACACAGATAAATGGGTAGATAATTCATTTTATGAAGAAGCAATTAAGTAACAGATAATAAAAAAATGCTGATATTTTAAGGAGGAAATTATTATGGGACATCCAACTATTTATCCAACAGGAGCGACGCTTTATAATCCAAAGAAAGCATGGAGTGGCTATACTGTTTTCCCAGTAAAGAAACTGGGAGCATTATTAATTAATATGAACGGAAAAGAAGTTAAGTTATGGAAGAACCTTCAAGGCTTTCCTAATAAAATACTTCCAGGTGGTTATGTTTTAGGAAGCACAGGTGAAAGAAATCCCAAATATGGAATGCAGGACATGATTGATCTTGTACAAGTAGATTGGGATGGAAATATCGTTTGGAAATTTGATCATAAGGAATTTATAGCTGATGAAGGGGAAGAACCACAATGGATGGCAAGGCAGCACCATGATTACCAAAGAGAAGGCAGCACTGTTGGTTATTATGCTCCAGGCTCGGAGCCATTAGTAGATAAGGGAAATACATTTATACTTTCCCATGAGAATGTTAGAAACTCTAAGATATCTGAAAAATTACTTTTAGATGACAAGATTATTGAAGTTACCTGGGATGGAAAAATTGTTTGGGAATGGAGTCCTAATGAGCATTTTGATGAATTAGGTTTTGATGAAAGTGCTAAAAATATACTTTACAGAGATCCTAATATGAGACCAGCAGGTGGTGGAATGGGAGATTGGCTTCATATAAATTCCATGTCATTGCTTGGGACAAATAAATGGTATGACGATGGGGATGAACGTTTTAATCCGGAAAATATTATTTGGGATAGCCGTGAAGCAAATATTTTAGCAATTACAGAAAAGAAGACTGGAAAAATCGTTTGGAAGGTTGGTCCATATTTTGATCAAAGTGAAGAACTTAAAAAGTTAGGGTGGATAATTGGTCAGCACCACGTGCATTTGATACCAAAGGGACTTCCAGGAGAAGGAAATATATTAATCTTTGATAATGGAGGATGGGCAGGTTACGGAAGTCCAAATCCAGTAGCACCAACAGGAAGACAAAACGCACATAGAGATTATTCAAGAGTATTAGAAATTAATCCAATCACATTAGAAATTGTATGGCAATATACACCAAAAGAAGCGGGGTTTGTTGAACCATTAGATTCAAGTAGATTTTACAGTCCATTTGTAAGTAGTGCTCAGAGACTACCAAATGGAAACACTTTAATAACGGAAGGGTCTGATGGTCGTATATTTGAAGTGACAGCAGATCATGAAATAGTTTGGGAATATATAAATCCATATAAAGATAATGGTGAAATACCAGGTATGAATATGGTTTATAGAGCCTATAGAGTTCCATATGAATGGATACCACAATTAGAAAAGCAAACAGAAGTAGAAATTGAAAGAATTAATATAAGGAATTTTAGAATTAATGGATCAGAACCTATAGGTGCAGTTGAAGAAACAGAAGTAAAAGGAACAAAGGGATATAATGACAGTGGCGCTTTCTGCGTTATATCCAACAGGGAATCATAATAGAAAGAACAGATTAACAAGTCAGCAAGGCAAAAAAGAGAGAGACTAGATAATTTTGTGTAATTAATAATTTTATTTTAAAATATTACTGGAAATTTTGTTTTCCAGTAATATTTTTTTATAGTTTAGAGATACTAAAAATATGTCTTATTTACTGATTTTAGTATTTAACTAAAATCAAATAATATTCATTAAAATAGTAAAATGTACAAGTTTAAGCTAAATTATCTTTTAGTTGTTCTTCAAATGTTATAGTTAATTCAGTCAGTGTATTGGACCATCCATGAATTGGCTGAGTCCATTTTTCCATGATTTCCATAGTATCTAAGTAAACACATTTATTTAATGCTTCATCCGTAGGATAAATGACTCTTACCTTAGTAAATTTGCGAACCTGACGGTTAAACCCTTCAAGAGCATTTGTAGTATATATCAGTTTTCTAATATTAGGCGAAAATTGAAAATACGTTGATAGGTTATCCCAGTTGTTATACCAAGAGTTTATTACTATGCTATACTTACTACCCCATATGTCTTTTAGATTATCAAGCTGCGCTAAGGCAAGCGCCTCCGTAGGAGCCTTATATACCTCTTTTAAGCCTCTCATAAATGTCTTTTGATCTTTAGATGCCACATATTTTATAGAATTCCTAATTTGATGAACAATACATGTTTGAATATTTACCGAAGGAAATACTGTTTTTATAGCTTGTGGTAATCCTTTAAGCCCATCCATACAGGCAATAAATATTTCTTTAACGCCTCTATTTTTTAAATCATTGCATATTCCTAGCCAAAACTTTGCGCCTTCGGCTTCATCAACCCAAATACCAAGAATATCTTTATAACCTTCTATTGTGTATCCTAAACAAATGTAAACTGCTTTATTTACTATTCTGCCATTGCTTCTTACTTTGAAGTACATAGCATCTAAGTATATGATTGGATAAATACTATCTAAAGCTCTATTCTGCCATTCAGTAGCGGTAGCTAGCACCTTGTCGGTAATTTTAGAGACCATAGATGGAGAAATAGTAATTCCATATAAATCTTCGATTTCTGCTTGAATATCGCTAGTGCTCATGCCTTTGGCATAGAGGGAGATTATCTTTTTATCTAATTCACTACATACAGTTTCATATTTTTTGATAATTTGAGGCTCGAATTCAGCTTTTCTGTCACGTGGAACATCTAAATTAACATCACCAAACGAGCTCCTAATATTTTTAGAACTATAGCCATTTCTATAATTTTTTGTTTCATCATCATTATCAGAATCTCTCTCATATTTTTGCCTACCTAAATGTTCTTCCATTTCACCCTCTAAGATATTTTCTAAAACATCCTTAACTAGCCTTTGGATAAGGCCATTCTTGCCCATAACATCATCGATAGTTTTACATTTTCTCACTTCTTCGTTGTAATCAAAGTTGGATTCAATTTTCTTTGGCATAATATTTCCTCCCAAATTTTATATAGTATATTATTCCAAACCTACCAACTAATCATACAAAAAAGACATCTTTTCAAAAGGTGTCTTTTTTGCCTTGCTGATATTGAATACATTGTAAATAAGATGAGGCAGTTTCTTAACACTACCTCACCTAATCAATTCTTATCATATTTTCTTAAGAAAGCTTACTAATCAATTCTCGTATAATGGCTTCTGCCTGCTTAACATCTGCTTTTCCTTTGGTCTGCTTCATGATGTATCCGAACATGGAGTTGATTGCTTTATCTTTACCAGCTTTAACATCCTCAACAGCCTTAGGATTAGCAGCAATTGCTTCCTCACATAATTTTGTTAAGTCAGCCTCAGAAATACCTTCCATATCTTCTGCCTTGATGAATTCCTCTGCAGACTTTCCGCTTTCCAGCATTTGCTGTAAGGTGCCTTGAGCCATCTTGACGTTGATTTTCTTTTCGTCTAAAAGCTTTACTAGTGCTGCAAACTGTTTTGCAGAAATGAGAACCTTGAACAGTTCCTTGTCTTCCTCTGTGCTCATACTTGCGTAAATAGTACCAGTAATCAGGTTAGAAGCATTCTTAATACTTGCACCTTCTGCTAATGCTTCTTCAAAGAACTCTGTAATGCGCCTGTATTTAAAGAGCTGTTTTGCAGTTCCTTCTGGAAGCTGAAGCTCAGTTATATATCTTTCTAACTTATCAAAAGGAAGCTCCGGAAGAGAACCTTGAATTTCCTCCACCTTATCCTGAGAAATTTCAAAACGTATTATATCTGGATCAGGGAAGTAACGGTAGTCATCAGAATTTTCCTTTTCACGCATTGGTGATACGGAGTCTGATACATCGTCATAGCGCATAGTTTCCTGAACAATGGTTCCACCTGCCTCCAAAATATCAGTCTGTCTTTCAATCTCAGCATACATTGCTTTTTGTATGAAGTTCAGTGAGTTAATATTCTTTGTCTCTGTTCTAGTTCCGAACTCTTTTGTACCTGCTTCACGTAAGGATACATTAACGTCGCAGCGCATGGAACCTTCCTGCATTTTGCAGTCAGAAATTCCTACATAACGCATAATTAGCTGAAGTTTTTCTGCATACTCTTTTGCCTCTTCTGGAGAAGATATATCTGGCTCAGATACAATTTCAATCAGTGGTACTCCACCGCGATTGTAATCAACATATGTGTATCCATTTTCATGAACCAGCTTACCTGCATCTTCTTCGATATGAATACGAGTAATACCAATTCGTTTTCCACTGTCAAGGTCTATGTACCCATGTTCACAAATAGGCTCGTCGTATTGGGAAATTTGATATGCCTTTGGCAAATCAGGATAAACGTAATTTTTTCTATCCATATGAGAAATATTATTAATCTTACAATGAACTGCAAGACCTGCTCTTACAGCATACTCAACTACTTTTTTATTTAAAATCGGCAGAGAACCAGGCTGTCCGGTGCACACTGGGCAACAATGAGTATTAGGATCTCCTCCAAATGCAGTGGTGCAGTTACAGAAAATCTTTGTATTAGTTGCCAGCTCAATATGAGTTTCGATACCGCAGACTACTTCATATCTCATATTCTGACCCCTCCTTCATAAATACCTACCTTGTCTTCAGAATTCTGTTCATAGAAATAAGCCATATTTAAGATAGTTGCCTCATCAAATTTCTTACCAATAATCTGCATACCAATAGGAAGACCCTTTGCATCTTTTCCGCATGGAACTGAGATGGATGGGATACCTGCAATATTAATAGGTACAGTACAGATATCAGAAAGGTACATCTCAACAGGACTTGCGCCTTTAAAATTAAGCGAAAAAGCAGTATTTGGTGCAGTAGGTGCTATTAACACGTCACATTTTTCAAATATATCATTAAATTCTCTATTAATTTCTTCACGAATTACAATAGCTTTCTTATAATATGCATCATAATAACCGCTGGATAAAACGTAGGTTCCAAGCATAATACGGCGTTTTACTTCGTCGCCAAAACCTTTGCTTCTAGTTTTGTAGATCATATCATCTATGCTGTCATAGGAATCTGTACGGTAACCGTAACGTATACCATCGTATCTTCCAAGATTAGAAGATGCTTCTGCACAGGCAATTATATAGTAAACTGGAAGTGCTAGCTTAAGCGCTGGCAGCTTTATATTTACTATTTCAGCACCGTTCTTTTCAAAAAGCTTGATTCCTTCATAAATTTGAGTTTTCATATCTGGATCGATACCCTCAAAGAATTCTTCAGCCACACCGATTCTCTTTCCTTTAATATCTTGATTTAGACTTTTTAATATGCTGCTATAATCAAATGCTTTGCTTGTTTGGTCACGTCTATCTACACCTTTGATTGCATCAAAAACTACAGCAGCATCTTTTACGCTGTAAGTTAGTGGTCCAATCTGATCTAAAGAGCTTCCGTAAGCAATTAGTCCATAACGGGAAACCGCACCATAAGTTGGTTTAAGTCCTACAATACCGCAGAAGGAAGCAGGCTGACGAACAGAACCGCCGGTATCAGAACCAAGGGCGTAGGCTGCCATGTTTGCACATACTGCAGCAGCTGAGCCGCCTGACGAACCTCCTGTAACGTGGTCTAAATTTCTGGGATTTAAAGGAGCTCCATAGCAGCTTGATTCAGAAGTACTTCCCATAGCAAATTCATCCATGTTTGCCTTACCTAGAAGTACGGCACCTTGTGCTTTTAGTTTTTCCCATACTGCTGCATCGTAATATGGCTTGAAGCCATCCAGTATTTTAGAACAGCAGGTTGTTAAAAGACCATCAGTACAGATATTGTCTTTTAATGCCATAGGAATACCGCATAATGCAGAAGCATTGCCTTGCTTTAAAAGTTTATCTGCAATTTCAGCACCTTCTAGTGCATAGTCAAAGGTTGTGTGTACATAGGCATTTATCCTTGGGTTTGCTTCTTCAATAGCCTTTATATATTCCTTTGTAAGCTCAACAGAAGACATTTCACCGCTGTGAAGTTTTGCTGATAATTCTGAAATCATTTCTCTCATTTTTTACTCCTCCTAACGCTGAAAAATCCGTCTTTATCTTCTACATTAGAAACAATTTTTTCATTAGGAAGGGAGGGAATAACTTCATCCTCTCGAAGTTCTTCAAAGGAAATGAGCTGAGAACCTACGCTTCGGATTTCATCCGTTCCGCCTTCTACAGACTGGTTAATGGTATCAGCAAATGCAATAATTTCATCAAACTCTCCTGCAAACTTTTCTAGTTCTTCATCAGAAAAGCGCAGTCTAGCAAGCTTAGCAAGCTTTTCAATTTCTATTTTAGTTACTGCCATTTTTAATCTCCTTTCTATAATTACCGATTCAGCCATAAGCTGATAAGATTATGGCTGAATTAGATACTTTGTTATTTTCTCATTTTAATGTGAACTTCACGCAGCTGCTGCTCTGTTACTTCATTTGGTGCACCACACATAAGATCTTGTGCGTTGCTGCTCATTGGGAAGGCGATAACTTCACGAATGTTTTCTTCATTTTTAAGCAGCATAATCATACGATCAACTCCTGGTGCCATACCTGCATGAGGTGGAGCTCCAAATTGGAATGCATTGTATAATGAACCGAATTTCTCTTTTAAGGTCTCTTCGTCATAGCCTGCTATTTCAAAAGCCTTAACCATAATATCTAAATCATGGTTTCTCACAGCACCAGAGGAAAGTTCAACACCGTTACATACTATATCGTATTGATATGCAAGAATATCAAGTGGATCTTTAGTAGTTAGTGCTTCTAAACCGCCTTGAGGCATAGAGAATGGATTATGGGTAAATCCAATTTTACCAGTGTTTTCATCAACTTCGTACATTGGAAAATCATTCACATAACAGAAACGGTATGCATTCTTTTCGCAGATATCAAGACGTGCGCCAAGCTCATTACGAATCTGTCCTGCGTATTTGTTTGCAAGCTCTTCTGTATCTGCTATGAAGAATATAACATCACCTGATTCTAAACCAGCTAAATCAAGCAGCTGTTTCTTCATTTCATCTGGAATGAATTTATCAATAGGTCCTTTATAGGACAAATCTTCTTTTACTTCAAGGTATCCAAGTCCGCCCATTCCAATGGATTGTGCAAAGGCAAGTAGCTTTTCATGGAAGCCCTTTGATAGTTCAGCATGAACCTTTAAAGCTCTTACTGTCTTATTATGGAAGGGCTTAAAGGAGCATTTCTGGAAGAACTCAGTAACATCTATAATACGTAGTGGGTTACGAAGGTCAGGCTTATCAGTACCAAACTCAAGCATTGCCTGCTTGTAGCTGATAATAGGATAAGGTGCCTCAGTAATTGAATATCCTTCTGGTGCAAATTTCTTGAATGTCTCTGTTAACACTTCTTCTCCTGTACGGAATACATCCTCTTGAGTGGCAAAGCTCATCTCAAAGTCCAATTGATAGAATTCTCCTGGAGAACGGTCAGCACGAGAATCTTCATCACGGAAACATGGTGCTATTTGGAAGTATTTATCAATACCTGATACCATAAGCAGCTGCTTATATTGTTGTGGAGCCTGTGGTAATGCATAAAATTTGCCTTTATATTTTCTTGATGGAACGATGTAATCACGTGCCCCTTCAGGAGAAGATGCACTTAAAATAGGAGTCTGAATTTCTATAAATCCCATATTGCTCATCTTTTGTCTTAAGAAGCTGATAACCTCCGAACGGAACAGGATGTTATCTTTTACTTTGCGGTTTCTCAAATCAAGATAACGGTATTTTAAACGTACATCTTCGCGGATTTCCTTTGAAGTAGATATTTCAAAAGGTAAATCCCTATAAACTTTCCCAAGTGTGATGACTTTATGTGCTTCAAGTTCGATGGTTCCTGATGGAATATTAGGGTTATAGGTTTCTTCATCACGTTGTTCAATAATACCTTCGATGGATAAACATTCTTCTTTTTTGATTCCATCTAAAAGGTCGGTATTTCTTAATACAACTTGCATTACTCCGTACATATCACGTAGGTCGATGAAGGATACACCGCCATGGTCACGGATATTTTCTACCCATCCAGCAATTTTAAGTTGTGATCCGATATCACTTTCAGAAATTTGGTTTAAAGTTTTACTTCGATACATTTGTGACATTTTTTTCTCTCCCCTTCTTTTTTTATACTATCATTTCGGATGAGCACAAAAACTTGTTTTGCAAGATTTTTTATATATCGCTTTATTGACCAACTAAACATGGTATCATGTTTAGCCGTCTCATTTATCGAAAAAAAAAGTTGCCCGTCCAGAAATAAAAAATTTCAGGACGAACAACTGTTAAATGTCCGCGGTACCACCTGATTTACTGTCAAATACAGTCACTCTAGTGTTGCCAATTTACGCATGGCTTACGGCTAACCTACTAATCAAAAGATGTTCAGATTGCAGCTGGTAAAGTGTTATTCACATAAATTCATTTTGCAGGGTTTTCACTGTCTCCCACTCACTGTGAACGATAATTTATGTTACTTCTCTTCGTCATCGCTTTTCAAAATATTATATACAATTAATCATATCTTGTCAATTTATTAATTTATAGTAATTATTATTATCTTATTCTAAAGAAAGTTTTAAGATAAATGTAGATTTATTATTGACTTCCGTATAATTATATATTCATTGGAATGTTATTATAGTTCAAAATATTTAATTTATAGATAGATGTTAATTAAACATAGAAAAATGGAGTACAATAATGAAAGAGGTACTAGATAACTTCAAAGAGTCTAGCAGATAAATTGTGAAAAAAATGAATCAACGAATAGAAAAGGTGAAGGTGAAATATGGACATATTTACAATAGGTCATTCAAATTATTCAATAGTTAGGCTATTGGATATGTTAAAGTTTCATAATATAAATTGCGTAGTTGATATTAGAGGAACGCCATATTCTAAATATAATGTTCAATTTAATAAAGAAGCTATTTCAAAAACATTAGTCCAAAATGGATATATCTATATTTACATGGGTAAGGAATTTGCAGTTCAAAGAGAAAATAAAGACCTGTACACAAAAAATGGATATGCTGATTTTGAAAAAGTAATATACGATAAAGATTTCTTAAGTGGAATTGAACGTTTAAGAGTTGGATGTAAAAAGGGGTATAAAATTGTATTAATGGGAGCAATGCAGAATCCTATTAATTGTCATAGATTCATTTTGGTAGGAAGAGCATTGAGAAAAGAGGGATTTAATTTAAAACATATATTAGATGATTATACACTAGCATCCCAAGAAGAATTGGAAGAAATTCTTTTAGAAAAGTACTATGGTAAAAGTAATCAAATAGACTTTGATAGTTATATGAAAATAGAACCTTCAAAAGAAGATCTGATAAATCAATGTTATAGACAAAGCAATAAAGAGATTGGTTATAGAGTAGAGAAGATTAAAGATTGAATAATTTAAGAGGATGTTTTCATATTCTATATTGACAAAAAAATACTTCTGGCGTAGAATTAAAATATACTTCGAGAAAAGAAATATTTTAAGGAGATTTTTATGGAACCTAATAAAGGATTGGATTTTGAATCAATTATTTTTAATTATATTGATAAACTAAGATTATTGCTTAATCTAGATCAATGGAGTAGTATTTTTTTAGATTTTTCCAAGAATGAACTATGGGTACTTTTATTTCTCTACAGGAACCAAAGTGCAAATATGACCCAAATTTCAGAATATATAGGTGCTCCATTAAACACAACTACTGGGGTTGTTGGTAGATTGGAAAATAAGTTGATGGTGGAGAGAAAAAGAGATAATGAAGATAGAAGGATAGTAAATATTATTATAACTAGAAAAGCCAATGAATTCATTGAAAAGGAAAAAAAGATTATTGAATACTTCTTAAAAGAAATATATAATGCATTGACTGATGAAGAAAAGATTGCTGCGATAAATATATTTAACAAATTTGTTTCCGTATTGATGAAGAGAAAAGATAATGTAATGGAAGAAAATAAATCAGTTAAGAAGGTTAAAAGGATAATTATAGAATAGCTTATATTCTAAAGCTATTTTTTTAATAAAATAGTTCGACAAAAGAATTATTCTATAAAAGAATTATAGGAGGTATATTATGGGGAGAATAATAATTTTTACAGGTAAAGGCGGAGTAGGAAAAACAACTACTGCAGCGGCACATGCAGTTAAAGCAGCAAAGGATGGTATTAAGACTTTAATAGTAAGTACGGATATGGCTCATAACTTAAGTGATTTATTTATGAAGGAAATAAAAGAAGAACCTGTGGAAATATTGAACAATCTTTGGGCATTGGAAATTGACTCGAATTATGAAATGAGTAAACATTATGGAAGTATTTCAGAAGCTTTAAAAATAATGCTTCCTATAGGAAATGAAAAAAGTGGAGAAGCAATGGAGGATATAGTTGTATTTCCGGGTATTGAAGAACTGTTTTCATTGTTGAAGATAAAAGAATTGTATGATCAAAACATTTATGACCTTATAATAGTAGATTGTGCTCCTACTGGGGAAACTCTTTCTTTATTAAAGTTTCCAGAAATTTTTTCATGGTATATGGAAAAGTTATTTCCTATTGGGAGGGTAGCTATGAAGGTATTGAGACCTATTACAAAGGTAGCTTTTAAATTAGATATGCCTGATGAAAGGGCACTTAGTGATATTGAAAAATTATATGTTAAGCTTGGTAAGTTGCAAAGCTTGTTGAAGGATAGGGAGATTTGCAGTATAAGACTTGTTACTATTCCAGAAAAGATGGTGGTGGAAGAAACTAAGAGAAGTTACATGTATTTAAATCTATATAACTTTAATGTTGATGGGCTATATATTAACAGAATAATACCGGAGGAAATTGATAATAGCTTTTTTGATCAGTGGAAGCAAATACAAAGAAACTATTTAGATGAGATAAACTCAGTATTTTCTAATATTCCAATTTATAAAGTAAAATGGTACGAAGTAGATGTAAATGGAGTTGCCGGCTTAGACAGAATTATAAGAGATTCATTGCAGGACGAAAATATATTCAAGATCTTAAAAGCAACAGTAAATGAAATCTTTGAAAAAACGGAGAAAGGATATCGTCTAAATGTTTATTTACCTTTTACTAATAAAAAGGACTTTGACCTTTTTGAATCCGGAACAGACATTATCGTGAAAATAGGAAACTTTAAAAGGAATATTCCAATTCCTAATATAATTAGAAAATATTCAATTGCCTCTGCAAAGTTAAATGATGATGTATTAAGTATTTATTTTGAATAAGGGAGAAGGTATTTTTAATGAATAAAGAGTTTGTTAAGAACATGATAAAGGCAGAGAAGTATAAATATCTAGCCATAAAAGAAATATTGCCTAGTGACCTTAGAAAAAAGGTGGATGATTTAGAAAGAGAAGCATTAAACTCAATAAAGGACGTTGTATTTGAAATTATGAAAGAAAATTTAGAAGAGAAAACAAGTAAGAATACAACCCAAAAAACAACTAAAAAAGTTGATATAGATTTTTCTTAATAAATTGGAGGGAAAGATATGAGAATAATTTTATATACAGGAAAAGGTGGAGTGGGAAAAACTAGTGTGGCTGCTGCAACAGCTTGTAAAATAGCTAATGATGGTAAAAAAGTATTAGTTGTAAGTACAGATCAGGCCCATAGTTTAGGAGATTCATTTAATATAAAACTATATAATGATCCGTTAGAAATAGTGACTAATCTTTATGCTATGGAAATAGATTCAGTTTTAGAGAATGAAAATGCTTGGGTAAATATAAAGAGTTATATTGAAAAGCTTATTACATTAAAATCTGATAAAACTATAGAAACTGAAGAATTATTAATATTTCCGGGATTTGAAGAATTATTAGCTTTAATTAAAATTAAGGATATATACGATGAGGGAAAATATGATGTTTTAATAGTAGATTGTGCCCCTACAGGGGAAACTATGTCATTACTTAAATTCCCAGATTTATTTAAGTGGTGGATGGAAAAATTCTTTCCTATTAAAAGAAAAGGAGCTAAACTTGTAAAACCAATAATTGAAGCTACTATGAAAATACCTGTGCCAACAGATGATACCTTCAATGACATTGAAAAATTATATTCAAAAATTGATGAACTTCATCGTTTAATGCTTAATAAGGATGTAGTTAGTATAAGAATAGTCACTACTCCTGAGAAAATAGTAGTTAAAGAAGCAAAAAGAAGCTTTTCTTACCTTCATCTATTTGACTATAATGTTGACGGAATAATTATAAATAAGATTTTCCCAGAAGAATCTCTAAAGGGGTATTTTCAAGGATGGAGAAATATTCAAAAAGAGAGCATTGATGATATAAATGATAGTTTTAAAGGAATTCCAGTTTTCAAATTAGAATTAATGACCGATGAACTAAGAAAATATGAAACACTTCAAAAAGTTGGAGAAAAAGTTTATGGAGAAGTTAACCCGGAAAATGTTCTTTTTCAGGATAAAATATTTATAATTGAAAAAACAGAAAAGGGATATAATCTTGCAATAAACATGCCTTTTGTTGATAAAAGAGAACTAAGTCTTTCACAAAAGGGTGATGAAATAACCATATCAATTAAGAATGAGAGAAGAAGTTTTATATTACCAACGAAACTTCAATCTAAAGAGATAATAGATGCAAAGTATACTGAAGGCAAACTAAACATTCATTTTATATAAGAATGAAAAGATATTATTCAATTAATTTCATTACTGAGATATAAAAGAACATATATAATAAACCTCCGATTGTTGAAATATACACTTTATAACACAATCGGAGGTTTTATTATTATATTTAGGTATTTAGGATTGAAGCTAATTAGAAATCAACATAGACCTTGTCAAATAAATAACAAAGTGTTCTTTATGACCATAATATGTTTTTAAAGTTTAAAATATTTTAATAGTAAAAAATTGATGATATTATTTACTCACGGCAAACGATTACAAGAATTTATATAGAAATTTGGAGGGAGATACAAAAATGAATTATTTTGAAGAAAGTTTAAAACTACATGAAAAGAATGTTGGAAAAATAGAAATAAAATCTAAGGTAAAAATTACAACAAGAGAAGATTTAAGTTTAGCCTATACTCCTGGAGTTGCAGAGCCATGTAGAAAGATTCATGAGAATGAAGAAAACGTTTATAAGTATACTTCAAAGGGAAATATAGTTGCAGTAGTGACAGATGGAACAGCAGTATTGGGCCTGGGGGATATAGGACCTAAGGCAGGATTACCAGTAATGGAAGGGAAAGCAATCTTGTTTAAAGAGTTTGCTGATGTGGATGCATTCCCAATATGTTTAGATACTAAGAATGTTGATGAAATAGTAAAAACTGTGAAGCTTATAG
>Ga0074193_1000751_pt1 | contig 48954 bp, 42 predicted proteins | sample EPASupsiteHSE605_FD_64523 | JGI IMG/M metagenome (GOLD analysis project Ga0074193, IMG submission 64523) | Bioremediated contaminated groundwater from EPA Superfund site, New Mexico - Sample HSE6-05 | ecosystem: Environmental > Aquatic > Deep subsurface > Groundwater > Contaminated ...
CCAGTTCGTCGTCGGAGGCGACATAGCCGAGCAATCCGTCCGCGTTTTCCTTACCTTCCGTATAATACGTCCAATGGCATGCCGTCGCCTCGTCGGCCGTCGCCTCGTCGGATGCATTGGGATCCTGGCAGGCGAAAGTGCCGGTGCACCGCTCGCCGTCAAAATAATTCTCGATAACGACATGCCGGTTGAAGGCCTCGTCGTCGATGAGTAAATTCTTTCCTTTTCTTGTGAACTTGAGACCAGGTATCGGTTTGCCGTTCTCGTCGACCACATGGTACCGAGCGCCGTTCTCCGCAACCACCTTGGCATTCTCCGCGCTGTTCACCTTGGCTATTTCTTTGACCACACCGCTTTTCGACGCTGCTTTCACAATCAGTTGTTTCATATGTATATCCTCTTCTTGTCTGGAGTTGACGTTATTGCAGATTGTTGCCGATGGTCGGCAAGCCCCTGAAAGCCGGCGGCATGTGGCATGGTTTTCCGGGGCCTTGCGAGGTGCGGTTCGCCATCTTCATTGGTCGAAATTGTCGTTCTCGTAAAAAGCCGCGAGAACGACGTTCAGCGCTTGGTAACACCTTGTTTTTGTGTGTGGTTGGTTTTGTTTTCAAGGGTTTTTAGGAGTCCGTCAAAATTGACAGTTTCACAAAACGGAGGAAGAACTCGGTTTTGTCATCGAAAATGCAGCGAGAGGTCTCTGCAATAATTGAGAGATTTCTCGTCGCTTTGCTCCTCGAACTGACAGATCGGAAGTGTCAACTTGAAAGCAAAGCGGAATCACCATTCCGGGGCGATCCCCAAAGGCCGGACGACGGGAAGCCCAGAGGCTCCTTAACGCTCCGTCATCGACTCCTTGAACACCTTGGCGATCGGTTTCGTCAGGTAATGGAGCACGGTCTTTTCGTTGGTCCGGATGTCGATGGCGGCGGTCATGCCGGGTTGCACCTCGATCGGCTTGTCGTGCCGGACTAGGTTGGTATCGTCGAGCCGGACCTGCACCCGGTAGTACAGCACCTCGCCCTGGCGGGTTTCCTCCGCGATGGCGTCCGGGCTGATGTACATGACCTCGCCGTGAAAGACGCCGTAGATCGAATAGTCGTAGGCGTCGAGTTTGACCGCGGCCGGCATGCCCGGCCGGATGAAGGCGATTTGCGAGGGTTGCAGCTTACCCTCGACGATCAGACTGCTGTCGGTGGGCAGCAACTCCAGGATCACCTCCCCTGGCCGCACCTTGGCCCCGGGGGTGGTCAACTGGATTTTTTTGACCAGCCCGTCGGACGGGGCGCGGATTTCCAGCCGTTCGACGACGGCGGACCGTTCCGTCAGCGATTGCCGCTGGGTCGAGAGATCTTCCTCGGCCTTGGTCATCTCGGCCTGGGCGTCCTGGAAGAATTTATTATGCCGTAAACTGATCTGCCCGGACAGTTCCGACACCTGGCGCTGCAGGCGGATCACCTCGATCTTGCCGATATCGCCGCTCTTGACCAGCGGCTGACTGAGCGCCAACTCTTCCCTGACCAGGCGCAGGCTGGCCTCCAGGGCACCGATTTCCGACGTGAGCGCCTGGCGCCGCCGGTTAAAAAGTTCGGTCTGATTGGCGACAAACTGCGGGTAGGCCTTAACCGATTCCGGAAAAACCAGGGGGGAGCCGAGAACCTCCGCATGCAGGCGGACCAGGGCGGCCTCGAGGGCGGCGACCTTGCCCAGGCTGTCCTTCTGCGCCGCCTCGGCCTGGGTGCGCTCCAACTGGACCAGAATCTGCCCCTTGTGCACCTTTTCCCCCTCATGGACCACGACCTCGTCAATGACCCCGTCGATGGCGGTCTGAATGACCTGGGTGCGGGCCTTGGCGATCACCATGCCCTGGCAGCGGGTGATTTCCTCGATTTTCGCCAGGGCGGCCCAGGCGAGCAGCAGAGCGGTGATGGTCAGGGTCGCCGCGATAATCCAATGCGCGCGGTGGAGCGTTGTTGTCTTGCCGGTGGAACGATTCATTGGCGGATACCTCCTTGAACGGAAACGATAGCGGGAACCTGAGGCGGCGCTGCACCCGGTTGCGGCACGGCGGCCGGACGTTGAGCCGGGGCCCCGCCCCGCAATCGGGCGATCACCGCGTCTCGGGGGCCGTCCATGGCAATGCCGGCCGGCGTCAGAATGATCAGCCGCTCGACCAGGCCCAGCAGCACCGGTTTGTGGGTGACCAGCACCAGCGTCTGCTCCGGGGTGACTGCCCGTTTCAGCGCGGCAAGGACACGCTGCTCGTGGCTTTCGTCCATCGAGGCGGTGGGTTCGTCCAGCAGCCAGACATCGGGACGGGAGAGCAGCAGCCGGGTGAGCGCGATCAACTGTTTCTGCCCCCCGGACACCCCGGCGCCCCCCTCGGCGATCGCCAGGTCGAGGCCCTTGGGGTTACCCGCGATCAGCTCCATGAGTCCGGTCGCCTCGCAGGCGGCCAGCACCTCCGCCTCCGTGACCCCGGTGCAGCCCAGCAGCAGGTTGTCCCGGACGGTTCCGGCGAAGAGGTGAATGTTCTGCGGCAGATACCCCAGCCGCTCGCTGAGCACGAGGCGGGAAATATGCTGCATGTCCAGGCCGTCCAGCAGAACCTGCCCCTGCTGGGGCTTGTAGAGGCCGGCCAGCAGCTTGAGCAGGGTGCTCTTGCCCGCGCCGACCATGCCGAGAATGCCGACCTTCTCACCCGGTTCGATCTGGAGCTTTTCGATGGCCACGCTCTCGTCCCGGTCGCGGTAGGCGAAGCGCAGCCCCGCCACCCGGTATTGACCCTTGATCGCGTCGGGATTGATTGGCCGGGTAATCGCATGGTTGTCGCGTTCCAGCACAAAGACCCGTTCCAGATTCTCCAGCGCGATCTTGGCGTGGCCCCATTGGACGATCAATCCGGGCAGCATGCCGATCGGCGCCAGCACCCGGCCGGAAAGAATGGAGCAGGCAATGATGCCGCCCGTGGTCAAATCGGTGGTGGTGGTGGTCAGGTAGGCGCCGGTCCCCACCAGCAGCACGTAGCTGATCTGCTGCATGAATCCCGCCAGATAGCTGGAGAGTTCGCTGTAGTGCCGGGTCTTGGCCTCGTCCTCCACCGCCAGCCGGTTGAGATGGTCCCAGCGGTTGAGCATCTGCCAGGAGGCGCCGGTGGTCTTGATCGACTCCGCGCCGCCCACCGCGTCGACCAGCAATCCCAGCTTCATGTTGGTGTAGGCGGCGCTTTTTTTGGTGTGCTGTTCGATCCGGCGCCGGAAAATCAAGCCGATGGCCAGCGAGAGGACAAAAAACACCAGGGCCACCAGGGCCACGATGGGACCGGCGATCGCCATGATGACCAGCAGGAACAGGATGCCGAAGGGCGCGTCGATGGCCACGTACAGGGTGGCCGACGAGGCAAAGGCCCGGATCGTCTCATAGCTGCGGATCTGGGACGAAAGCGTGCCGACGCTGGCCGGAAACTGGTCCATGCGGATGCGCAGCAAACGGCGGAAGATCCGGTGGGAAATCTCGCGGTCCGCCCCCTTGACGAACGTTTCCATGATGAGGCTGCGGGCCGTTTTGATGATCAGGTCGAAGGCGACGAGCAGGAAGACGCCCACGGTCAGGACGATGAGGGTTTGCACCCCTCGGGTCGGAATGACCCGGTCGTACACCTGCAAGGAATAAAAGGAGGTCGCCAGGGCGAACAGGTTGCAGAGGCACGATGCCAGGCCGGCCTGGACAAAGACCGATTTGCGCGAGGCGAGCGCCTCCTTGAACACGGCGAAGGCGCTGGGGGCTTCGGTCTTCTCCCCGGCAGGAGGGGAAACCGTGGTAAACAGCGACTCTTCAGGGATGTGGACAATCCGCTGGCCGCCTTCGGAACCTTCCAGCAACCAGTCGCCCTGATCCGTTCTCCCGTAGACCAGACGGCACCCTATGCCGGGAAGGAGGGCGATCATCGGCAGCGCATCCGACGAGGGCTCCCGGACCCATTCGGGCTCGGCCATCCCCAGCTGGTTCAGCAGGTGCTCGATCAGGTTGCGGAGCGCGTCCTCGTCCCCGGCGTTCAGTTGCCGGTCGGCTTCCTGCTGCATGACGTCGAGCTGATGCGGGGTCAGGCGCAGACCTTTGTCGTGCAACGTGCAGCAGCGCTGCGCCAGCCAGGCAATATCGGCGCTGCCGCCCTGGGGGGCGCCGGTTGTATTCTCCATGTTATTCTCCATGTTGTTCTCCTTGTGCCGGAGCCGATTCGCGCTCCGGAGCCAATCCATCTTCCGGAGCCGAATCGCTCCCCTGGCGCTGCCGGAGCCACTCGGTGTCGCCGGCGTGCAGCCGCAGCCGATATGCCGAGGCCTGAGAGAGGGCGAGGGTGTCGGCGACCGCCAATTCCCCCTGGGTCAGCTCGCGCGCCGCGTTGAGCACGTCGAGCCAGCTGCGCTTGCCGACCGCGAACAGCCGGTTGTACGACTCGAGCACCGCCTTTGATGTCCGCACATTCTGCTCCAGCAACCGCCGGCGGGTGGAAGAGCTCTGGTAATCGGTGTAATCGCCCTGAATCCTGGCGGCCAGTTCACGGCGGTACGCCTCGCCGGCCTGCTGCGCGCCCCTGGTTTTCGCCTTGGCCGCCTCGATATTGGCAAGCGAAGACAGGCCGGCTCCGGGAGAGAAGTCAAGGGAAAGATAGACCAGATTCTGCGCCCCATACTCGTCCTTCCCGGATTGAAGGAAGGCATCGTCGCGATGCTCGGCCTTGACGCCCAGGGTGGGCATGAGCGCAGCCCGCTGCTGTTCTTCCTGATGTTCCACGGTCTTGAGGTCGGCCTGCAAGCGATGCAAGGTCGGATTGACCCGCAGCGCCTGCTCGATCAGGGCGTCCGGATCCGGCAGTTCCGCCGGCCAGGCCGGATGGTCGTAGGCGATGTCGCCGGCCGCGAGGGGGCGGCCGACAAGCTGGCTCATCTGCGCCAGGATGGCGCGCTGGTCGGCCGAATAGGTAGTCAGCTCGCTGCGGGCCAGGGAAAGGCGGGAGTTCAGTTGTTCCTGGTCCGACGGGGCGGATACCCCGCTCGTGACCCTGCGCTCGATGGTGGCGGCATACTTTTCCAGGAGAAGGATGCTTTCTTCCTGGGCCCGAATGCGCCCCTGGTACTGCGCCAGGCCCTGGTACGCGTTGACCACCCGGTTGGCGAGGGAGAGCTGCGTCTCGGTCACGGAATATCCGGCGGAGGATGCGGACGACCGGGCGGTGTTCAGTTCCGCGGTCAGCTTGCCGCCGGTCCAGATCGGCTGGCTGATCCCGAGCACCCCGACCCGCCTGTCGGCATAGGATCCCGAGCCGTTGCTGCCAACCTGCTGAAGCTGGGCGTAAGGGGTAGGGAAAAATTTTTGCAATGCGGCATCGGCCGTGGCCTCGGCGGCCTCGAGGCTGGCGCGCTTACTCAGTGTTTCCGGATTGAGGGTGACGGCTTCATTGACCAGCCGCTCCAGCGTCCAGACCGAATTTCCCGGCACGGGGCGACGTTCGACAGTTGGGGCGACAGCAGCCGGATGGCCTTCAGGCAGCTTCCGGGGAGCGCCTTCCGGATTCTGGCCAGCCATGGCGGCATGCCCGGAAAAAAGCGCCAACATCAATAGACAGGCAGGCAAAACATTCTTCACAACAAGATATCTCCCAATAGAAATGATAGTGACCTTCTTGAACAAGCTTTCGGCTCTATGCAGCAAGCGCGCCTGAAAAGGCCCGGTGTCGACCAGGGAAACGAATTGGAATTAGCTGTTGGCGCAACCTTCTGACTTTGCGCTAGAAAGATGAATGGAAGGGGTGCTGTTCCGGATTGTTTTGCGTCAGGGGGGCCGCTATAGAAATGACAGAAACCGACTTTTTACAAATCCATCGACATTTGGGTCTTGCACAAGAACTTTTGGCAGGTGTGCCGTTTTTTTGTGTAAGCCTGCGTCCTGATCTCTCTGGTTTTACATAAAAATTTGTTTGGGATTGTTCCGTCGGGAATGGCAGGGGAGGATTTCCGCAAGAGGCTCATTTTTAACGGCGACCCCGCTTGGCAGCGAGGATCGCCTAGGGACGCGACCGGGGCGGGTTGCGTGCGGCCGCGGGTTGCCGCTGCGCCGGCGGCTTCGTCACTGTGACCGGTCGACGTTTTCGTTGCAGGTCGCATCAAGTTCATCCGGCTTGATGCCGTCGTCCATGGCGCAGCATAGGGGCCGGTCAAGCTGCCTCCGCTCCGTTCCCTCCTTCTTTTCCGGCGATTCTTTCTTGCAGAACACCATTTCTTTTGCGAGGAGAAAGGCCCCTGCGATCCCCATCATGGCGAGCGTCGATATTTCCATTTTCAGTTCCTTGGCATGTTTTTTTGTTTGAACCGAATCCTAATGGCCTCGTAACAACCCTTGGAAACAATAAAAAACAACGGCACAGAAAAACAGGGTGTTGCGGGGCGCGGAACGTCGTTCTCGTGGCTTTTTGCGAGAACGACAAATCCTTGGTGTTCGGTCCGGTTTCTTGAACGCCGGTTTTGCAAAAAACGTACCGGGGAAACGAGAACGCCCGCTTTTCGTTGCCGCCACCTTCGGTCTTCGTATCGCGCCGGCCCCGTCTCGGTATCTGTACGGCTCACGGGCAGGCTGCCCCCTGGGGGACGAGTGAACATGAAAAGATCGACACCGCCGCCCGAAAATACCGGACACGATCCGGAATGCCCGGACTCAAGTCCGTTTGTTTCGCACTGCGCCGACGGCAGGGGCTTGCCCACCGGTATGGAGATTGGGAAACCCGGGGTTTGGTGCCCGAGCCGTAAGAGTGATTCAGCATGCCGGGCACTCACCGTAGGACGCCATTTCGGGTCAGGGAGGGGAGGGGGGCGTGTTTGGTTTTGCCAGACCATTCAGCGTTCGAGCTGCGAAGAGTGAACGAAACCGGTGCCCGTCACCGGTAAGCCCCTTCAGGCATACTTGATGCATAGTGATCCCGGCTTGTTGACGGCTCAGAGGGGGCACCAGGCGCGGCTGTCTGTCACGGCGCTGTTCGCAGGCGGGTTTCTGCAGTTTGCTGCACCGCACCTTCGTCCTCGTTCCCGCATCGGAGCGGGGGGGGAGCTGAGGCGCCGGCGACGTAACAACCACCACAACAACCAAGGAGAACAAATGAATACAAAAAAAACGCTGATGACGGCGATGGTGTCCCTGATGCTGTTTTCCGCTGGGTCGGCCCTGGCGACCTTCAACACGGACAAGATCGTCGGGGCGGCTGTGTCGGGGGCGACCGGGCAGGCACTGAACGCGACCGGCGCCCCGGTGGCCCCCGCTCCTCCCGCGGTCCCCGGCAAGATCAATGTCAACACCGCCGATGCGGCCACCCTGGCCACTCTGCCGGGGATCGGCCCGAAAAAGGCCGGGGCCATTGTCGCGCACCGGCAGGCCAAAGGCAGCTTCAAGACCATCGACGATCTGGCCAAGGTCAAGGGCATCGGCCCCCACATTCTGGACCAGGTCAAGGATCTGATCGCGTTCTAATTCATCCCTTTCGTTCCCGCGTCTCCCGCGGGAACGGCCCTTCCGGCCCATGGTCCGGAGGCCGGTTGCCACAGCGGGGCACAGACAGAGCGAGTTTCCTCCTTTCTTTCTCTTGCCTCCCCCGTCGTCCCCTGCCTCCGGGCCACACCGGTTTTGCCCGCCGGCGGGAACCCAAGGATATGAAATCAGGTAACAGGAATTTCGTGCTGGCGGTCATCCTGGCCGGCGGCTTCGCCCTGGCCCTCGGCCAGACGGCCCAGGGAGCGCCTACGGGGCATAAAGCCCGCCTGGGCGACAACTCTCATCCTCCCGGCGAAGACCGTTCGCATTGCGCCCGGGCAGGGCGGCGCCGACAAGGAGCCGTCCGGCAAGAAACGCCTGGCCCGCCCGAGAGGGGGCCAGGGGCTCGACAATAGCACCAAGTCCAGGACGGCGCGGGCCGGGTAGCGGATTCGCCTCCCCGCCGGGGAAGACAGCCGTGCCGGCCTGGCGGCGCAAGAGGTGGTGGCCGGCTGGTACGGGGAAGACCTCCACGGGCTGCCCATGGCCAACGGCAGGCCGTTCGACATGGATGGCGCCACCATCGCCCATCGCTCTGCCCTTGGGTACACGAGTGGAACTGGAGAACCCGAAGACCGGCGAACGAGCGGAAGCGGTGGTGACCGACCGCGGCCCCTTTCACCGGCACCGCGACGTCGACCTCAGTCACGGGCTTGCCAAACGGCTTTCCGTTGCCCGGAAAGGAATCGGCAAACTGAAGATGCGCGTCCTTCTGAACCGTTGAGCAACCGGGCTGGCCATAAAAACGAGAATCCGCCGGTTTTCCGGTCGTTTTGGACGGGCTGACGCTTCCGTCATGACCGGCAACCATGGAGACGGGATGAAAAGACGGAAACGAGTGACCGCGATCCCTGTATCCCTGCTGCTGGCGGTTGCCTTGTCTGCCGGCATGGCCTTCCCTGCGAAGAAAAGAGGAGGGGCACCGGTCGCGGGAGCGGCCGCCGGGGATGAGATCGCTGCCGTGGCCGATTCGGGAAGGGTCGATGTCAACACGACCGATGCTGCCGCCTTGCCGGGAAGTCCCCTTCCTGTCGTTTTCTCTCCTCTCCTTGCAGCGTCATGCCCTGTTCGCGCCGGTTGACCGCTCAGCAGCCATGTTCGAAGAAGATGGACGCCGGGCCGGGTGGTCCGGAAATCGGTCCGAATTTTTCGAACCGGCTGCGCCTCTCAGGTTCGGGGCAATGCCAAGCATCGCTTGGTGAAAAACCTTCTGGCCCGCCTCCTTTTGCGTGGATCTTGTCCCGCGATATCGCAGCCTCCATTGCCATGGCATTTAGCGGCCGGTGGCGATGGCGTTCGATCATCACGGATATCTTGGCGAAGGAATGGCTTGCACGCTGCAGGAAAGCGGGGCATGGCAGCGCGACCGCAGGCATTTCCCGGCTCCGCAGTGGTCATCCGCCCGGAGCAGGGGCGAAGCACAAGGGGGGACCAATGGAAAGGTGCATCCACAAATTGTTGGTGTTGGCCATGCGGCTGTCGCTGGCCGTTCTCCTTGCGATCGTGGTGGCGCACGGGACGTTGCGGTTGATCGAAGCGATGGTGGCAACGGAAACGACGAAGATGGTTGCCGCTCTGGCCGCATCCGAATCCGGCGACCGGAAAGAATGATGGCGACCGCGTCGCCTTGCCGCCCGGTTTTGCGGCCGGAGAGGGGGGTGCGAAAAAATCGGACAGCGTCCGGGTCACCTGGACGGATATCCGTTTTGTTCGAATCCCGGTGGCGCGTGATTGCGCGTCCGTATCCCTTTCCCCAGTCTTTCCGTGTGCCCTGAAATTCTCTACTTTCGCTACCCATGCTCGCAGAGGGTCACGGGGAAAGGGTGTCGAAGGTGACCGGCGGCGGTGACCGATTTGTTCACTGTTCTGGTACGGGTATTGCATTAAAACGGCCAGATGCGGAAAACAGGGAAAATGGCTCTCCCTGCCGAGAGTTCCTGTGACGAAGATTTTACGCGGTACCCGGCGGCGTTCCGCATTCATTGATGAATAAACGATGGTCGTTCTCGTGCCCAGCCATGCGAACGACGTTCTGCTCTCCGCAACACCTTGCTTTTGTATATAGCAGGTCTTGCTTGATAGGGGTTTCGCGAGGGCGTCAACGATTCATGGTTCTATACCGAGTGGGAGTTTATGCTATGGGCATCATTAAAAACGACATCGACCTCGACATGCCCCAAGGGTTATTCTCTTATAACTGGCCCGGGGAATCTGCCGGCCCAGTCCGGCAAACAAGCGAACACCCTGGGACGGGTTTTGGCTTCTGGACATGGCGCCTCGGCTCCAATCAGGTCAATTTCGACGACTATTGCGCGGAGATTCTCGGATACCAGGGGAGCCGGACTCGCAGCCTGGCTTCCGGGGAGTGGTTCGCGACCATTCACGACGAGGATGTGGCGCGGGTCCGGAATATCCTGGGGCGCTGTCTGTCCGTCGATCGGTCGACCTTTTCCTACGAATGCCGGATCAAGGGAGAAGGCGGCCGATGGATCCGCGTGCTCGACCGGGGGAGTCGCCTCGGCGGCGGCGTTGCCGATCAATCGCTGGAATTTTCGGTGCTGCGGATTGTGCTCCCCGCCGGGGAGAGTTTTCCGCCGGAGTCTGCCGGCGGCCCGATGCCTGCCCCGCTTTCCTGTTCCGCGGAGCGAATGCAGCGGCTGTCGGCAACGGTGGGTCACGATCTCAACAATTTTTTGATGGTCATCCAATCACAGGCGCAGTTAATGCGGCTGCGCACCCCTTCTGCATCCACGCAGCATGAGAATCTCGATGCGATCGAAAAATCGGTGCAACAGGCCCGGCGTCTTACCTCCCGGCTGCTTGAGGCCGCAAGGGCAGAGGCTGGCAAGCATGCCATCGCGAAGGCGGAACTGGATCTCGACGAAGTGGCCGCCGAGGCATTTGCATTGTATCGCCCCTTGATCCCGGCCGACATTCGATTGGCATTCCGGTCAAAGGGCGCGCCGCTCCCAGTCCTGGCCAGCGAAGAGGATGTGCATCAAATTGTCTGCAACCTGCTGGTCAATGCCAGAGACGCGGTCGCTGCCGTGCGACCAACCGACCAGAAACAGATTCTGATGACCCTTGATGTGGTTCGCGAGGACGGCGCCGGATGCCACGAGCAGCTATGGCCGCTCGCTGCGGGCGAATATGCCGCCCTGACCGTTCGCGATACCGGCACGGGGATAGCTGAAAAGGACCGCAATAAAATCTTCTCTCCCTTTTATTCGACCAAAGAGCAGGGAAAAGGAACGGGCATGGGGTTAACCATCGTTCTCGACATTCTCAAAAGGATCAAGGGCGGCATGGCGCTGAAAACCGAACCCGGCAAAGGCGCCGCCTTCATGGTTTTCCTCCCTCTGAGGGCCGAATAGCGGGAGAAGGAAAGCGGGGGGAATGGGGCTTTTCGCCCGCGGGAAGGATCCGGGCATCGCAAGGGACGCCGGCACAAGGGGCCGGAAGGGTTGGTCTGCAATCAGGCCGAACCGTTGAGGACACAGCTTCACAACAATAAAGGAAAGAGGGGCACCACATGCACGATAAACAGACGATCCTGCTGGTCGACAATGACGAACAGATCCTGGCCGGACTTCGGCTCCTGACCAGATTGGTTGCCGGGAGTCCGAAATTCAAGGGGAAAATCCTGGCTGCCGCCGATATGGAGACGGCCATGGCGCTGCTGGGGTCCGTTGACGTCGATCTGATCGTCGTCGGCGGTTCCGGCCGCGATCCCCTCTTGCCGCAAAGAATCGTTTCGTTGCAGCGGCATTGCCCCGCTGCCCTTGCCGTTGCGTTGATCCGTGACGAAAACCCCGGCGCCTTGGTCGAGGTCTTTGTGGCCGCCAGATGTCACATGTGCCTGAGCACCTCCCGGGGCACGGAGGAACTGGTGCGGATCATCCTGCGGGAGGCCGGAAGATTGGCGAAGGAGAAGGACCGCATCTCGGCGGCCCTGGCGGCGGAAGTGCCCGGCCGGAAGTTCAGGGCCTGGCTTCAGCCGCCGATGAAAGCGGAGGCCGGATGCCGCCACATTGAGCCAGGCGCGGTGGAGATGACGATTGGCTAGTCACTGGGCGAACGATGGAGCATTTTTTGCGGCCTTGCGTCGATCCGAGGAAAAACAGCATGGAAAACGGTCATTCGCTCACAGGGCAAGCTTGCCCGAAAGATTGCGCCATCTCTCCGGTGCTTGTCCGCAAGGCCGACGCAGTGGCGAACAGATCGGAATCGATGGCGAAGCACATGTGGCTGGCGGTCCTGATGGCCATCATGGCCCTGGGCGGCCTCCCTTCGGTCATTGCCACGGAACAGGGAGGGTGGAGGCGGGGGAGCGTTGCCATTGCCGCCGAAGGCGCTTTGGACCTGACGTTCAATGCCGGCGGCAGGATCGTCACCGACATGGGCGGCTATGATCAGGTCCGTGCGGTGGTCGTTCAGCCCGACGGCCGGATCGTGGCGATCGGAGATTCAAACCTTGATTTCGCCCTTGTGAGCTACACCGACGATGGCCGTATCGATCCCGGCTTCGGCATCGACGGCAGGGTCGTCACCGCCATGGGCGGCCATGCTCGGGCCTGCGTGGCGGCCGTTCAGTCCGACGGCAAGATCGTGGTGGGGGGGGGCAGCGGCCAAACATCTTCGGATTTTGCCGTGGTGCGCTATAATAGCGACGGCACCCTTGATCACGGCTTCGGCGTCGGCGGCAAGGTGATCACCGCTTTGGGTGGCGACGCCCAGATCCGGTCTCTGGTCATTCAACCCGACGGCAAGATCGTGGCGGGCGGGAATGCCAATTTCGATTTCGCCTTGGTACGCTACAACGGCGACGGCAGCCTCGATCCCGGTTTCGGCTCCGGCGGCACGATCATCACGGACCTGGGGGGATGGGACACGGCTTCCGCCGTAATTTTTCAACCCGACGGCAAGATCGTGGTGGCGGGCACCAGCGACGGCAATTCCGCCCTGGTTCGCTATACGGGCGATGGCCGCCTCGACGACCGTTTCGGCGCCGGCGGCAAGGTCATCATCGACCTGGGGATCGACGATAAGATATGGGCACTGGCCCTCCAGGCCGATGGCAAGATTGTCGCCGCGGGGAGTATCGGATATCCAGGCGATTTTATCGTGGCGCGGTACACCGGCGACGGCCGGCTGGATGCCGGCTTTGGTACCGGCGGCCAGGTCAGGACGGATATGGGCGGTCGGGACAGGGCCTTTTTCCTTGCGGCCCAGCTCGACGGCACGATCATGGCGGCCGGAACTTCCGGCGAAAACATGGCCTTGGTGCAATACACCGGCGACGGCCGCCCCGATCCCGGCTTCGGCGTCGGCGGCAAGGTTGTTTGCGAATCCGATGCTGTGCAGCGGAGTATTTCCGCCTTGACCCTCCAGGCCGATGGCAGGATGGTGGCGGCGGGCGGCAGCCAAGAAGGCGATTTTTTCCTGGCGCGCTACGATCGCAAATCGCCGGTTATTCTTTCCAGGGCGAAATGATTTGGGCTCGCCTGGCCGGCATCGTGTTCGCCGGCGAGGCAATACAACGCGGAACGGTTCGTTGTTGCGAGCCAAGCGAAAGAGGTTTCCTATCAAAGTACTGTGCGTGGAAGACGATCCGGATTCCCGGCAATATCTTGTGGACACGGTCACTGCTGCCGGACATGAGGCGATGGCGGCGGGAAACGGGCTGGCCGGTTTCGAGTGCTTTGCCGCCTTCCGGCCGGACCTGGTATTGTGCGATATCCGGATGCCGGGGATGAACGGTCTCGAATTGCTGGCCGCCATGCGCAAACAAAGCGCGGGCGTGGCCGTGGTGATGCTGACCGCCTTCGGCTGCGAGGAATATGCCATCAAGGCCTTGCGGGAAGGGGCAAACGATTACCTCAAAAAACCGATCCGGCATGCCGACCTGTTGCCGCTGCTGGAAAAATACGCGGAAGGCAGGGGGGGGGGCGACGATCTCGCCCGCACCAACCAACGGTTGCTCGATATCAACTCGGCGCTGCGCCAGGAGATAAAGAATCAGGCCGAGTTGCTGGTGCAGAGCGATAAAATGGCCGCCATCGGTACCCTTTCCGCGGGCCTCTCGCATGAAATCAGCAATTCGATGCTGCTGGTGGTGTGCAATCTGTCATGGCTGGCCGACAGTAAAGGCAAGTTCAAGGAGTTGCTGGATAAATACAGGGGTATCGAAACGGTCCTGCGGAACACCGGCAGTCCCGAGGCCGCGAACGAGGAAATCAGGAAATTGATTGAAAGCAAACGGTTGGCCGGTTTGCAGCAAGAAGTGCTGGCCCTGTTGGATGACGCCATGGATGGGGCTATGGAAGTCGATGTTCTGCTCAAGGATCTGAAGACGTTTTCCCGATTGGACAGCGCCGAATTTGCGCCTGCCGATCTGAACGAACGCGTGGATTTCGCCTTGAAAATGACCCAACCGCGGCTCAGGAACAAAGTGGTCGTCAAGAAAAAGTACGGCGAGATGCCGCCGGTCAACTGTTCCGCGCAAAAGATCGGCCAGGTCTTCGTCAACATTCTCCTGAACGCGGAACAGGCGATGGAGGCAGGGGGGGCGATCACCATTACCTCGCGCCTCGCGCCACGGCCGACAGGGGGCGGGGCCTGGGCGGAGGTGATCTTCGCCGATACCGGCCGGGGCATCCCCCGGGACAAGCTGGCCAGGGTTTTCGAACCGTTTTTCACGACCAAGCCGGTCGGAGAGGGAACGGGGCTCGGATTGTATATTGCCCGCGCCATTCTCGCTGATCATGGCGGCGCCATTGCCGTTGACAGCGTGGAGGGCGAGGGGACAACGGTTACCGTGGGTCTACCAACGAACAACATCAGGTCTGAATGAGAGAAGAGGCGGCGGTTATGCAGAAAGAAAGCGAAGCGATCGATAATATCTTCAATCCTTTTACCATCCTGGCGATAGACGACGATCGAAAGGTGTTGAAAATGATCGAACGGAGTCTGAGCGGGGAAAGGTATCGGGTGGTCACGGCGGAAAGCGCTGAAGCGGGGTGGGGCATCCTGCGGGAGATTCCCGTGGATATGGTGATCAGCGATTTTCTCATGCCCGGCGGCATGACGGGGCTTGAGTTGTTGCGACAAATCAATCGGGAGTATCCGGACATCCTGACGGTGCTGCAATCCGGATATGCCAACCTGTGGCTGGCCATGGAGGCCATCAACACGGCCGGGGTATACAAGATGATCCAGAAGCCCTGGAAACCCGTTGAATTCGCCAATACCGTCAGGAATGCGCTGGAAACCTATCGGCTCGTCCAGGAACAGGAAAGCCACAAGCATCAGGCCAAGGTCCAGGAGGCCGAATTGCAGGCGCTCGAGCGGTGGCATCCCGGCATCACCAGGGTGGAAAGAGATGCGGAGGGATACTACATTGTGCTCCCTGACCCGGATCTTGAACAGGAAGGATCGGAGGCGCGGCGCTGACGGCGGACGAACGCTCACGGATTTGGGGATTCTTGTTGCTTGACGAGCCTGTTGCCGATAAAATCAATTGGGGCAGGTTCTGGCGTTATTCCCCTTCCCGGCAGCGCCATCCGCGGGAAGACCCCGGCCGAAGGCCACCATTCGCCGCGTGCTCACGGGGCCGGATTTTCGATGACCGCCTCGGGGATGAGCAACGAGGCTTTGGCATGAGGCCCCGAAATCAAAAAATGCATGGAGGATGAAGTGGAAACGCTGCTACAGGCGGAGGAGCGCCCGGAACACAGAACCGTGGAGATTGCCCGGTTTGTCGATACCGTGAACATTCCTCTCTTTGGAGTCGATCCGGCGGGAGCGGTTAACGAATGGAACCGGTCGATCTCCAGATTGACCGGCTGGGCCAAGGAAGAGGCCATGGGGAAAAACTTTGTGGAAACCTTCCTGGCGGAGGCAAGCCGGGCCGCCTTTCGGGTCGCCTTCAGACAGACGCTGGCAGGCACAGGGTCCAATCTGATCCAAACGCCGCTTTGCATCCGCGACGGCGAAAAGGTCGTCGTCCTGTTTTCGTGCACGCCCCGATACGGTGCCGGCGGCGAGCCGGCCGGGGGCATGGGGGCGGGACTGGTCATAACCGAGTTGATCCGGGAGTGTGAAGAACTGGAACGACGGTTGGAGGCCCGTACCGGCGAACTGGACAAGGCCTGTGCGGAATTGAGTCGCATTGCCGGGATGCGGCAACAATTCCAGGCCGACATCAATCACAGACTGCTCACCCCGATGAACAGTCTTTTCGGTTTTATCGATCTGCTGCGGGGGCAATACTTCGGCAAGCTCAATGCCAAACAGATGGAGTATCTCTCCCGGATGGCCAACAGCGTCAGTAATCTCCTGGCGTTGATCAAGGAACTGCTGGCCGACGCCGGGAACGGTACGGACGACGGAAGGATGGAGGCGAGACGAATCATGCCGGAACAATTTTTCCGGGCCGCGCAAATGCTGATGGCGGACCGGTACGAGCAAAAGGGGGTCGCCTTCCAGCTGGATCTTGATCGGGATCTGCCGGTAACGATCGGCGCGGATTTCTCCGCTGCACGTCAGGTCGTGTCGCGTTTGCTGCAATGGGCGCTGGAACGTTCGGTTCCTGGCGGGCACGTGCGGCTCGCTGTTTCAAGGATAAACGATGGTCAGGTCAGGTGCCGGATACGCACCGCCGGTGTCGTCCCCGAGACACACCAGCCCGAATCCTTCCCCGGGGTTCACGGCCCGGCCGATTCGGGACCTGGCCTGGAGGACGACCTTGCCGTCCTGCAAGCGCAGGTCCGGGGGCTCGGAGGAGATCTGGGGATCGAAAGCCTGGCCGGCCCTGGCCGCGCCTTCTGGTTTACCCTGGGAGAGTGCAAGAACCGTGCGGAAAGAAAAGAAGAGCGGCCGGCGGACAATTGCGCGGCCGGTCCGGCGCCTGCCGCCGCCAGGCGGCGTATCCTGGTGGCGGAGGACAATGAAGCCAACCTGCTGATGATAACCGCCCTGTTGCGCACCCGCGGGTATGAAGCCGAGGTGGCCCGGAACGGCGAGGAGGCGGTTGAGAAGGCCCGGGAACTCAAGCCCGATCTGATTCTCATGGATATCCGGATGCCGGTCATGGACGGGATTGAGGCAACCCGGCAACTCAGGGTCCAGCCCGAATTTGCGGATGTTCCCATCGTTGCCGTGACCGCCGGTGTCGATCCGTGGTCCTGGGAGCAGTTGCTGGACGCGGGGTGCAGCGAGCGGTTGGCCAAACCGATTGTCGCCCGCGACCTGGTTGCTCTTTTGCGGCGTTATATCGGTGAAGGCAACAGGGTGATCACGCCTGCGTTGTCGGCCTCCTCCGGCACGGCTCCTCCTTCGCTGGGTTGCGTGCAACTGTATGCCGAGGCGAAATAGGGGGGCAGGAGAGGCCTGATCTCATATCCCGGGTAATTTTTCGCGCAACTCTGCCAGCATCTCTGCGATGCTCTCCCGGAAATCGGGCCAAAGGGCCAGGGCGTCTTCCAGGCGTCCCTCGCCAGCCGCTTTCTCGATTCGTTCGGCGAGCGAGGCGGTCTGCTCGGCCTTGATGCCGCGAACGGACCCCTTGACCGAATGTGCCAGCAGCTGCGCGGTGCGGGCGTCTCCCGCCAGCAGGGCATCATGCAGTTGGCGCACAAGCTGGGGGGTCTCGCGGAGGATGGCGTTGCAGCCGATGCGCAGCACCTGCTTCTCGCCATCCATCAGGGCCAGGGCATGGACCAGGTCGATCGACGCCTTGGCCACCTCGGACGGTTTCTCGGCATCACCCCCTTGCCGGTGCAGAACGTTCTTGATGCAGTCGAGCAGGTCGTTTGTCTTCAGTGGTTTGGAGAGGTAGGCGTTCATCCCTTCCTTGAGGAAGCGTTTCCGGTCCCCTTTGACGGCATGGGCGGTCAGGGCGATGACCGGCACGGCCGCGATCCGCCGGTCGGGCAGCGCCCGGATGCAGCGGACGGCCTCCAGGCCGTCCATGACCGGCATCTGGATGTCCATCAGGACCAGGTCGAAATGTTCCCGCTGCAGGGCCGCCAGGGCCTCCTCCCCATTGCAGACGCTCCTGGTCGTGTGCCCCCGTTTTTCGAGAATGGCCCGCACGATCTCCTGGTTAACGGGCAAATCGTCCGCCAGGAGAATGTGCAAGGGGGGCACGCCATGGTTTCCGGAAGACTCCTCCTCCGAAAGGGCCTCGAGTTGGTCCCGGGGCACCGGGGCGAAACAGGCGGTGAAGGAAAAACGGCTGCCCATTCCGGGACGGCTTTCCACCTGGAGGCGGCCTCCCATCAATTCGACCAGTTCCTTGGTGATCGCCAACCCCAGTCCGACCCCACCCCTGTTCTTGGCGGAGGAACCGTCAAGCTGGACAAAACTGTTGAAAATCTTCTTCTGTTCTGCGCGGGAGATTCCGATCCCGGAATCCTCCACGCTGAAGTGCAGGGGCATGGCCGCCGGCTCCGGTCTGGGTAATATGGTCTCGGGTGGTGGCGGGGAAGAGGCGCCGCCGACCCGCACCTCGATCCACCCCTCCTTGGTAAATTTCAAGGCGTTGCCGATCAGGTTGACCAGGATCTGACGCAACCGTTGCGAGTCTCCCAGGAAAAAGGCCGGGAGATCCCGGTCGATGTCGGAGGTGAGCAGCAGTCCTTGCTCCTCGGCCTGAGGGGCGAATATATTGACCGCGTCCAGGAGCAGCTCCCGCAGATTGAAGGGAGCGCTCGCCAGGGCGATCTTTCCAGACTCGATTTTTGAAAAATCGAGGACGTTGTCGAGCAGGGCCAGCAAATGTTCCGACGCGGTCCGGATCGCATCCAAATAGCGGTGTTGCAGGGGGGTGAGCGCCGTGTCCCGCATCAGGTCGCCCATGCCGATGATGGCGTTCATCGGGGTCCGGATTTCGTGGCTCATGGTGGCCAGGAATTCGCTTTTGGCGCGGCTGGCCTTCTCGGCCGTCATTTTGGCCCGGGCGAGTTGCTGCTCGGCCAGCTTGCGGCTGGTGGTATCCTGGAGGGTTTCGATCGCGCCGATCACGTTGCCTTCCATGTCTTTGAGCGGCGCCGCAGTGAAGAACAGCCATTTCCCCTTCTTGCCGACATGGGGGAAGAAGTCTTCGCCTTCGTACGCCTCTGCAACCGTGACGGACGGTTGCCACCGGGTGCGGGCATAGTGCTGTCCGATTGCCATTGCCGGCGCCCCTTCCACCACCAGGTCCGCCAGAACGGGTCGGGCCGCGGGATAGAACGGCCGCCACTGGTTGCGGGTGCCGATCATGCGGGCGGCCGGCATGGCGAACAGGTTCTCGCAGGCGCGGTTCCAATGGGTGATGGTGTGGGCCCGGTCGATGACGAAGGTGGCGATGAAATTCCCGTTGACGATCTGGGCCAGTCGCTGTTCGTTCTCCTGGTGCATCCTTTCGGCCTGTTTTTGCCTGGTGATATTGACCATGAGGCCGACGATCCCATGGGGCTTGCCGGCTGAATCCGGATAGACCGCCTTGTGGAACAGAAAGTCGCGTTGCACCCCATCCGCGCAGAGCACCGGCGCCTCGTAGCTCTGGATGCCGCCATCCCGCAACAGTTCCCGATCCTTGGTGCGATAGATCTGGGCAAGATCGGGGGGGATTTGGCCCTTCAGCTCAAACAGGGACCGGCCGATAATGTTTTCCTTCGACAGGCCCAGGATATCCTCGCAGAATATTTTATTCGCGCCCCTATATTTTCCTTCCAAATCCTTGTGAAAGACAGCCGCGGGAGTGTTGTCCAGGAGGTTTTGCGTGAGTTCCAGCATCTGCTGCAAGGAGCGGGCGGATTGCATCTGGTGGAACCGGTTCAGGCCCATCCCGGCGATGACTTCCGCCAGCCGGGAGAGAAAGTCCAGGATCGATTCGATCCGCGCTTCCGGGATGCGCGGCACCTTGGTCAGTGCCTGGAGCAGGGCGCGCTCGTCAAAACCGAACCGGGCGGCCTGTTGTCTGAACAGTTGGAGCTGGTGCTCGTCCGGCTCGTGCACAAGGAATTGTCCGGTGAAGATATTGCCCAGATGCGCTCCCGCCACGACAACCGGCGCGACCCCATGCATCAGGCCGTGGGGACAAGGGTAAAGGCGATAGGGCAATTCCCGCCCCATCTGTTTGAGGGCTGTGGCGTCGCAGGCGAAACAGGCCTTGGCCGCCTCGGGATGTTTGCGGAAGAATTGGAGGCAGATCTCCTGCTCTCCGTTGTGGGTGAGGATCCGACCGTCCCGGTCAAGGAGGAAGGTGCTGATGCCGGTCGCCGCGTACAGGCTGTCCAAGAGGTTCCGCCAGACCGGGATATCGACCAGGTCGGCAAGGGAGGCTGGTGTCTTTGCCGGTTCTTCATCCCCGGCGTCTCTGCCTGTCTTTTGGCGCCGGTCAATGCGGGATTGGCTGGTCATTGTGCTTCCTGCTTTTTTTGCCGTGTTTTTCCAGCAGATGATACCAGCCGGAGCGGGAGATGCCCGCGATGGCGCAGGCCGCCTCGACCTTGCCGCCCGCGAACGGAATCAGCCGGTCCAGGTATTTCGATTCCGCCATGTCTCGGAAAATACCGAGGGAGGGGAAGCTGGCGGCGTTGAGTTCCAGCACGATCCGCTGCGCTTCGTTCTTTTCCCTTTTCGTCTCTTGCAGCGTATTCTTCATGACCGCAAGCCGCATGTCGAGCGGCAGATGTTGCGCATACAGGACCGGTTCGTCGGTGGCGTGGGCGACGGAGGTGTGCAGGGTGTTGACCAGTTCCCGGATGTTTCCGGGCCAGTCGTATTGGGTCAAGTATTCCATGAAATCCTTGGAAATTCCTTTGGTGTTGATGCCGGTCGCCTCGCAGATCTGGTTGACGTAATAATTGACGAGCAATTTGATGTCGTCGAGCCGTTCGCGCAGCGGCGGCAGGTGAATGGAAAACGAGACGAGGCGGTAGTAGAGATCCCGGCGAAAACGACCCTGGGCCATCATTTCCTTCAAATCCCGGTTGGTGGCTGAAACAATGCGGAAATCGCAGGCGATTTCTTCCTTTGCCCCGAGAGGGCGGAATCGTTTCTTCTGGAGGACCCCGAGCAGGGCCTTCTGGGCGGGCATGGGGAGGTCGCCCACCTCGTCGAAAAACAGGGTGCCCCGGTTCGCCTGCCGAATCAGCCCTTCCCGGTCTTTGTCCGCGCCGGTGAAGGTGCCCTTGGCGTGGCCGAACAACAGGGCTTCCACCAGATTGGCCGGGATGTTGGTGCAGTCGACCGTAACGAACGGGAAGTCCTTTCGGGGGCTGTTGAGATGGACCGCCTTGGCCATCGATTCCTTGCCGGTCCCGGTTTCCCCCCAGATGAACACGCTTTCGGAGCTGTTCGCGGCCATGGCGACAATTTCGAGGCATTCCATAATCTTCTTGGAGTTGCCGACAATGGCGTCCCGCCGCAATATCCGTTGCTCGCAGGCCTTCCGTTTTTGCTTGCGATACTCCGCCGCCCTGCCCAGGAGCAGTTTGATCCTGCTGTAGGAGACCGGTTTTTCGAGGTAGTCCCAAGCGCCGTTCTTCAGGGCGATTTCGGCGCCCTGCACATCGCCGTGGCCGGTGATGATAATGATCTCGGGGGAGGACGGCATGCTTTTGATCCGGCTGATGCCGTCCAGGCCGCTCATGTCCGGCAGGAAGACATCCAAGAGGACGATGTCGTAATCCTTTTCGCGGGCCAGGGCCTCCCCTTGAAAGAAGCTGTCGGCAACCTCGCATTCGCATCCCATCTCGTTGATATAGAAGGCAAGAGGCTCGGAAAACGTTTTGTCGTCATCGATGAGCAATATAGTGGGCATGGTTTCTCTTTTCTATCTGGGGCTGGTCACTGTATCGGAAATATTCCTAAAAAATCGAAACCCGGCCAGTGTCCTTGTCCAAAGTTTTGGAACGATGTCCTTGGGGAGTAATCTGGTTGAACTTACGAGTTCAATTTCTATGACAGCCGGGAAAATGGCTTTATATATAATTTAATTATATCCAAAATTTTGGACAAATGGCAAGGGGAAAGTCCGGCGGCGCCGTACAGTGACGCTGTTTTCTGTTTAACCAATTGATATTTCTTTATAAATATTAATGGCACGGTTGTTGCTTAATGCCAGCCATACGAAAACTCTTGCCGGATGGCGTGGCGCGGCGGCGTTCTTGCCGCACCGCACCGGCAGTGTAAATCGACTTGATGGAGGGAGAGTATGGCTGCAATTCTGATTGTTGATAGCGACGAGCAGTACCTGGAGATGCTCAGCGGGCAGATCGGCTGTCTGGGTCACGATGCCGCGTGTGCCTTATCGTGCGAGGATGGCTGGCACAAACTGACGGCAGGCAATTTTGCCGTCATGCTCATCAGCGCCCTTCTCCCTGATGGAGATGGCTTGTCGCTCCTGCCCCGCTTCAAGGATCTGGCCGACCCGCCGGAAGTGATCATCCTCGCGGCGGACGTCAACGCCGAAGAGGCGCGGTCGGCTCTTGAACAGGGGGCCTGGGACTATGTCGAGAAACCGCTCCTCTTCACCGACATCAAGCCGGTCGTGGAGAGCGCCTTGACCTACCGGGAGCAGACGCGGGCCTTGAACTCGATCAGGACCTTTGCCCGCGGCGGCATTATCGGGAACAGTGGACCGATGAAGGCGTGCCTCGACCTTGCCGCCCATGCCGCGGAGAGTGACGTCAATGTGCTGATCTGCGGCGAAACCGGGACGGGCAAGGAACTCCTCGCCCGTGTCATCCATGCGAACAGCAGCCGGGCCAATGGTCCGTTGATTGTCGTCGATTGCGCCGCCCTTCCCGAACATTTGGCGGAGAGTATGCTGTTCGGGCACAAAAAAGGCGCCTTCACCGGTGCGGACAGCGACAAGGACGGCCTGGTCAAGCAGGCGGACGGAGGGACCCTCTTCCTTGACGAACTGGGAGAACTGCCGCTTGCGCTGCAGAAGACCTTTCTGCGGGTGCTGCAAGAAAAGTGTTTCCGGCCGGTGGGGGCAAAGCATGAGATCAAGAGCAATTTCCGCCTGATTGCGGCGACGAACCGGAATCTCGCGGAAATGGCGGGCGAAGGGAAGTTTCGTGACGACCTCCTTTTCAGGGTGCATGCGCTCATGGTCAACCCTCCGCCGCTGCGGGAACGCAAACAGGATATCGCCGAATTGGCCCTTTCCCGTATCGCGCTTCAGTGCAGGCTGCGCGGCAGCGAACCCAAGAAAGTCTCGACGGAATTCCTGGAGACTTTGCAGGCCTACAGTTGGCCGGGCAATGTGCGGGAGCTCTTCAACGTGCTCGACGGTTGCTTGGCCCAGGTGCGGGGCGAGGGCATCCTGATCCCGCAACATCTGCCGGTGCAATTGCGGATTGAAGCCGCGCAGGCGGCAATCCTCCAGAGAAGGCCCGCAGCCAACGTGAAGGAACAAAAACAGCCCTTACGGACAATAATTCCGGAACTGAAGGTCTATCGCCAGATGGCCGCCCAGGAAGCGGAAAAGAAATATCTGCACAATCTGACCAGCCTGCAACGGGTCGATGTCGATAGCGCCTGCCAGATCTCGGGATTGTCGCGTTCACGGTTTTATGAATTGCTGAAGAAATACCGACTGCCCGCCCCTAGACAGGCTTTCGCATAGGCCGGCCCCCTTGTCGGCGCCTTGTCCATCAACGAGGATCACTTTGCCAATTGGTATTCTCCCTCCTGGGACGACATCCGGTCCACGGTGCCCGTCCCGCGTTTCCTGGCCCAGCAGGGCACCCGTCTCGTCGTGGTTGAACGAGGGGCGGGAATGAATAACCTCTGCGGGAGCGTGATCTGGCGCAAATGGGAGAATTTCGGCAGCAGTCCACCTTGTGTGCGCAAACAGTTCTTGGCGCGCCCGAATCACGCGTATCCGCCTGCTCTGGAATAATCGTTTTAGGTTCAACGATCAGAATGTTCAGGCGATGGAACGGTTGAGATCTCATTTGACCCCGGAAAACAAAAACCGCCTGGAGAGGTTTGACATCGCCAGATGGCAAAGAAACATGCGTTGCCTGATGGCAAGATACCAGAAGGGCTTGTCCCGGCAGACGGCATTGGGCAACTGCGGTCTGGTCGTGGCGGCGCTCTGCAACAAAATCTAACTTCCGTGTGTGTCTCTATGGGGAAAATACCGAAGAGTGATGTCGAATTGGTAAGGGCAGAAATACCCGCGAGAATCGATAACTACGCTGGAATCGATATGTTGGCGGCTCTCTGTGCCATCCCCCCCCCCGCACACATGCGGCATCCTGCCGCACAAGAGGCCAGGGATGCTCTCAAGGCCATTACCAAGGACGAGTTGCAGCAGTTGCAAGATTTTTTTTTGAGTTCAGGCAAAGAGAACAAGCTCGGCATGGTTTGCGCCGAGACGCTCCGGTGCCTGGTGCAGGAAAAATCGGTTTCCGACGAGGAGTTGCTCGGGTTGATGTGGGCGATTTTTACCAGCCCGCCAGATGTGTCGGCAGCAATCAAGATGGACTCGTAAAAAGGTGAGTTCTGTCATTTCGAGGAGCGCAGCGACGAGAAATATCTTTGTTGTTTCAAAGAGTTATCACTGCGTTCGCAATGACAAAACAAAGGTTTCCCACTTTTTGCGAATCCAGCAATCAAGGGAGATGGTACATGCTTAGGTTAAGCCAATGACTCTCTTGATCACCGGCGGGGCCGGCTTCATCGGCAGCAATTTCATTCTCGATTGGTTCGAGCATATGGATGAGGAAATCGTCAATCTCGACGCCCTGACCTATGCCGGCAACAGCGAAAATCTGTGGCCACTCGCCCATGATCCCCGGCATGTCTTCGTCAGGGGGGATATCGGAGATGCCGCCCTGGTCTCGAATCTCCTCGCGCGCTACCGGCCGCGGGCGGTCGTCCATTTTGCGGCGGAATCGCATGTGGACCGCAGCATCCGGGGGCCTGAAGACTTCATTCAAACCAATGTAGTCGGCACTTTCCGTTTGCTGGAGGCGGCGCGGGCATACTGGCAGGCGCTGCCATCCGGCAGCCCTTTCACGTTCCTGCATGTCTCCACGGACGAGGTTTACGGCTCGCTTACCATGGACGCCCCGGCCTTTACGGAACGCAACCGCTATGAACCCAATAGCCCCTACGCCGCCAGCAAGGCGGCCAGCGACCATCTGGTCCGCGCCTACCACCACACATACGGTCTGCCGGTGCTGACCACCAACTGTTCCAACAACTACGGTCCGTTGCAGTTCCCGGAGAAGCTGATCCCGCTCTGCCTCCACAACGCCCTGGCCGGCAAGCCGCTGCCGCTGTACGGCGACGGCCTCCAAATCCGCGACTGGCTCTATGTCGGCGACCACTGCAGCGCCATTCGCCGGTTCCTCGAGACCGGCGCGCCCGGCGAGGTCTACAACATCGGCGGCTGGAACGAAAAGACCAATCGGGAGGTCGTGGAGACCCTCTGCGCCATCCTGGACGAGCTTAGTCCTCGAACGGACAGCAAGTCCTACCGGGAACAGATCACCTTCGTTCAGGATCGCCCCGGTCATGACCGGAGATACGCCATCGACGCCACCAGGATCGAACGGGAACTGGGGTGGAAGCCGGCCGAAACCTTTGCATCCGGCATCCGCAAGACGGTGCGATGGTACCTCGACAACCAGGCATGGGTGGACCAGGTCGCCTCCGGCGCCTACCGCAATTGGATTGACCGGCAGTACGGGGCATGCGCATGCGCATTTTTTTGACAGGGAAAAACGGCCAGGTCGGCTTCGAACTCCAGAGGGCGTTGGCACCGCTGGGGGAGATCACGGCGGCAGGTCAGGATGAGTGCGATCTCGCGGACCCGGAAGCCATCCGCCGCCTGATTCGGAAGATACAGCCGGATATCATCGTCAATCCCGCCGCCTACACCGCGGTGGACAAGGCGGAAGCGGAAGCGGAACTCGCCCTTGCGGTCAACGGAACGGCCCCGCAGGTTTTAGGGGAAGAGGCGGCCAGGATCGGGGCGCTGGTGGTGCACTACTGCACCGACTATGTCTTTGACGGCGGCAAGCGGGGCTTCTACGCCGAAGAAGATCCCCCCAACCCGCAAAACGTCTACGGCAGGACCAAGCTCGCCGGCACCGAAGCGATCCGGCAAAGCACCAGGCGCCATCTCGTCTTCCGCACCAGTTGGGTCTTCGGCGGCCATGGCAATAATTTCGCCAAGACCATACTCCGCTTGGCCGCTGAACGCGACACCCTCAAGGTGGTTGCCGATCAGTTCGGCGCCCCGACCTCGGCTCCCCTGATCGCCGATGTGACCGCGCAGGTTATCGGCCGGTATCGGCGTCAACGGGGAGACGGTTTCCCCTACGGCCTGTACAATCTGGCCGCAAGCGGTGAGACTACCTGGTGTGACTATGCCCAAGCTATCGTCACCGCTGCCCGCCATGCCGGCAAGGAACTGCGGCTCACGCCGGAAAACATCCGCCCCATCCCCTCCGCCGACTATCTCCTCCCAGCCCTCCGCCCGGCCAATTCACGGCTGGCGACAGGCAAGCTGCAAACAACCTTCGGCCTGCGCCTGCCGCCATGGCAGGAGGGGCTGAGCCATGTCCTCCAGCAAATTTTTTGATCAGGCACGTCATGCGTAAAGGCATCATTCTCGCCGGCGGTTCCGGCACCCGGCTCTATCCGGCCACCCTGGCGGTCTCCAAGCAACTGCTGCCCATTTTCGATAAGCCGATGATCTATTATCCCCTGTCCACCCTCATGCTGGCGGGTATCCGGGATATCCTGGTTATTTCCACCCCGCAGGACACCCCGCGTTTTGAACAGTTGCTGGGTGATGGGAGCCAGTGGGGGCTCAACCTCAACTATGCTGTCCAGCCTAGTCCCAACGGCCTGGCCCAGGCCTTTCTCATCGGCGAGCGCTTCATCGGCCGGGATCATGTGGCCCTGGTGCTGGGGGACAATGTTTTTTATGGTCACGAATTGCACGACCTCCTGGTCGCCGCTTGTCTCCGGCAAGGCGGGGCGACCATTTTCGGCTATCGCGTCCGGAACCCTGAACGCTATGGCGTGGTGGCCTTCGACGAACGGGGCACCGTGACCAGCCTGGAAGAAAAGCCCAGGGAGCCGAGGTCCAATTACGCCGTCACCGGGTTGTATTTCTATGACCAAGAGGTGGTTGCCATTACCAAAAGTATAAAACCCTCCGCACGAGGCGAACTGGAGATCACCGATGTCAACCGGGTCTATCTGGAACGGAACAGGCTGCGGGCCGAGATCATGGGCCGCGGCTATGCCTGGCTGGACATGGGCACCCACGAATCCATGCTGGAGGCCAGCCAATTCATCCAGACCGTTGAAAACAGGCAGGGGCTGAAGATCGCCTGCCCGGAGGAGATCGCCTATCGTCTGGGCTGGATCGATGCCGGGCGGATGGAGGCACTTGCCCAGCCACTGGTCAAGAACGGATACGGCCAGTACCTGCTGACAATTCTCCACAAAAAGGTGTTTTGATGCGCGCTACCCCGACAGCCATTCCCGAGGTGCTGGTCATTGAGCCGAGAGTGTTCGGCGACGACCGGGGCTTCTTTTACGAGAGCTACAACCAGAGCCAGTTCGAAGATGCCATTGGCCGCAAGGTTGAATTCGTGCAGGACAACCACTCACGCTCCACCCAAAACGTGCTGCGTGGCCTCCATTACCAGGTCCGGCAACCGCAGGGGAAATTGGTGCGCGTGGTCCAGGGCGAGGTGTTCGATGTCGCGGTCGACCTCCGGCAGTCCTCGCCCACCTTCGGGCAATGGGTGGGTCAAATTCTTTCCGCCGAATACAGGCGCCAACTGTGGGTGCCGGAAGGATTTGCACACGGCTTTGTCGTGCTCAGCGAAACGGCCGAGTTACTCTATAAAACCACCGACTACTACGCGCCGGAACACGAGCGGTGCATTGCCTGGAATGATCCCGTTCTCAATATCAACTGGCCGATAAAAACAGCGCCGTCGCTGTCCGGCAAGGATGCGCAAGGCAAGCTGTTATGCCAAGCGGAGGTGTTTGCCTGATGCGACGTTATTCCATTTCACCACAGGAGATGATCGCGAGTTTCTGGCACAATCGGGGGCTCATCAGGGCACTGATCAAGCGGGAGGTATTCAGCCGCTACCGTGGCTCGGCGATGGGCCTGTTGTGGTCGTTTTTCAACCCGGTGCTGATGCTTGCCGTCTACACCTTCGTCTTCAGCGTGGTATTTAAGGCACGGTGGGTGGGTGGTTCGGGTTCGAAGACTGAATTCGCCCTGGTGCTCTTTGCCGGGCTGATGGTCTTCAATCTGTTCGCTGAATGCGTCAACCGCGCCCCCAGTTTGGTTCTTGGCAATGTCAATTATGTGAAGAAGGTGGTCTTTCCGCTGGAAGTTCTGCCTGTGGTTGCCCTAGGCTCGGCGGTTTTCCACTTTCTTGTCAGCCTGGCGGTCTGGCTCGGCTTCTATCTCATCTTTTTCGGTGTTCCCCAGCTCACGATCTGTCAACTGCCGCTGGTCATGCTGCCCACGGTGCTGATGACCCTGGGGCTTTCCTGGTTTCTGGCTTCGTTGGGGGTTTACCTCCGCGATGTGGCGCAGATCATCGGTGTGGTTACCACCGTGTTGATGTTTTTGTCGCCGGTCTTTTATCCGATTGTGGGAATGCCGGAGGAATATCGTCCCTTCATGCAGATCAGCCCGCTGACCTTCGTCGTCGAGCAAGCACGCGACGCCATGGTTTGGGGGAAGGGACTAGACGGGAGTGGGTGGGGGCTTTATACCGGTGTGTCAATAGTGGTCGCCTGGTTGGGATTCGCCTGGTTCCAGAAGACACGCAAGGGGTTTGCCGATGTCCTCTGAAATCGTGATTTCTATTCAGAATGTCTCTAAACGTTATGAAATGTATGCCCAGCCAAGAGACAGGTTGCTGCAACTCCTCTCCTTTGGGCTTAGGCAATATTTTAAAGAGTTCTGGGCGCTTAGAGATATCTCGTTTGATGTGGCACGAGGAGAAACAGTTGGGATTATCGGGAAAAATGGGAGCGGGAAAAGCACTCTGTTGCAGATTCTTGCAGGCACTTTGACGCCGACGACGGGTTCGGTGCAGACCAAGGGTGTGTTGGCAGCTTTGCTTGAACTTGGTTCTGGCTTCAATCCCGATTTCACGGGACGAGAGAACGTTTACCTCAACGGTTCTATCTTGGGATTGAGTCAAGAGGAGATGGATTCCCGTTTCGATGCTATTGCGGGGTTTGCTGATATCGGTGAACACTTGGATCAGCCAGTCAAGACGTACTCCAGTGGCATGTATGTTCGACTTGCCTTCGCAGTTCAGGCTTGTATTGAACCACAGATCCTGATCATTGATGAAGCGTTATCTGTAGGTGACGAAAAATTTCAACGCAAGTGTTTCGACTACATCGATGGTTTAAGAGTAAACGGCTGTTCTATTTTGCTCGTTACACACTCAACAGCAACGGTTGAAAAGTTTTGTCAGAGAGGGGTTCTGCTGCATAACGGAGAAATTCATGGGATCGGTCCAGCCAAGACGATTGTGGACCAATATCATGCTTTGCTCTACTCCGACGAGAATGCTTACTTGAGATATATCAACTCTCAGTCAAACGTTGTTGTTGGCAGTTTAGATGGTATGAAAACACAGCTATCTTCAAATGTATCTCTTGAAGATATCGATAACAATGAAAAAGTAGAGAACTTATCATTGAGGGCAATTATCAACAAATGGCGATTAGTCAATGAAGAAGGAAATCATTGTGAAGTATTCAAAACTGGCGACATATCGACAGTCAGTTTTGATGTCGACGTATTTTCGAAAGTCAAGGAAATACAAGCTGGAATTCTCATAAGAACTGTAGAAGGTGTAAGTGCTTTTGGTACAAGCACGCTGTATCACGATAAAAATTACAATGAAGCAAAATCTGGCGATAGGATTAGTTTTTCTTTCACGATGATGCTTGCTTTATGCCCTGGTACATATTTCATTACTTTAGCAATTGCCGAGGCTATTAGCTATCATGATATGATCTATCTTGATCGCAAGACTGATGTAATTGTGTTTAATATTAGGCAGTCCCGCATTATAAATAGCGGCATTGCCTCGCTAGATGCAAGTGTTGCTGTGTCATTTGATAGATGCCAATGAAAAGTGTATTAGTTACAACCGAGATGTTCACTGTTGGTGGGCTTGAAACGCATTTGTGTGGCGAGGTTGCAGAACTGTCGCGGTTGGGTTGCGAAGTTCATCTAGCAGTTGGACAGCAATACAGCGATCTCATGCTTCCAAAACAATTGGCTTCGCTGACAACAGGGCTAGCCTTTGGGCCCGATGCGACGATGGATGATTTGGTGGAGTCCGTTGAGAAATTGCGACAGCTTATTCGTAACTATAAAGTTGAATGTATTCACGCACATCCTTTCGTGTCGTTAATTGCGTCATGCATCGCTGCCGAACTCGAAGGTATTGCATTTGCAGTTACCTTACATGGCCCGGTCTCGCTTCGGAACTCATATGGACCAGTGTATGAGTTTTTAATCAGGTCGATCATCTTGCCGCAGACCGGGTTGGTTGTAGTGGTGTCAGATGAGATCGCCCGGTTAAGTGAACCCTATGTTGCACCGGGAACATTGGTCATGCTACCAAACAGCATTACTCCATCGGTTCATGTCGATTCCGATGCGAAGACAGTTGATCCCCGCTGGTTGGTGGTCAGCAGGCTTGACGCTGCCAAGTGCAAAGGCATTTTAGATTTCATTGAGAAGGCATACGTCATTGGTATTCCAGGTATACGGATTGCTGGCGATGGACCTGCTATGCAGAATTTGCAGGGCGATCTGCTGGAAACAGGGTTGCTGGATTTTGTGGAGTTGTTGGGTGTTCGCACCGATATTCGAGCTCTGATGCGAACCAGCGCCGGTGTGGGAGGCATGGGGCGGGTGGTGCTTGAAGGGCTGTCAGAACACAGGCCGGTGGTACTGATCGGGTACGATGGGGTCAAGGGGGTCGTGAACCAGGAACTGTTCCTTCATGCAAAGCTAGCCAATTTCTCTGGGCGTAATCTTCCCACGGTCAAAACTGTTGTTCTTGAACGCCAGTTCAAAGATGCTGCCAGCATGAACAATTGCGATCTTAATGATTTTATTCTGAAAGACTTTTCGGAAGACTGTAACTGGAGAGTTTTTCTAAAACGTTTGCAAGACCTGCCGGCAATGAAACGCTCCGTGCTAGGAGATGTTTACTTGGCGATGCGCTCGGCTGATATCACTGATTCCATAAGCTTCTTGCAGAGCGAATGGACACTCAATTACCTGCTAGATGTTGCCCATGGTACGGCTCACTTTGAGCCCCGCTTGATTTCGAGCCTTCAAGTATACAAGGAAAAATATTTACATGAAGTATCAAGTAAGCGGGACGGACAGATTGCTGGTCTCCACCAGGCGTTAACCGAGCGGGATGCGGATGTGCAGCGGTTGGCGCAGCAGATCGTGGCGCAAGACGCGCGAGCCCAGGAACTTGCCCGAGAAGTGGCGCAGCAGGTTTCCGTCCTCACTCAGCAGGTTGGGGATCGCGAGAGCCGGATTGCCGGCCTTGTGCAAACGATCGGGGAACGTGACCAGCGGATCGAGACGCTGACGGAGGCAGCGGTCGAGCAATCGCGGCAGGTTTCCGTCCTCGCTCAGCAGGTTGAGGATCGCGAGAGCCGGATAGCCGCTCTTGTGCAAACGATCGGGGAACGTGACCAGCGGATCGAGACGCTGACGGAGGCAGCGGTCGAGCAATCGCGGCAGGTTTCCGTCCTCACTCAGCAGGTTGGGGAAGGGCAGCGTGCTGCTGAGCGGCTTCGTCGGGAAATCTTGCAGCTATCGGATTGGGCCGATCGGATGAATTCGCGTCCGGCCGCCTATGCATTAAAGAAATATCTCTTTCATTTGGCGCGCAGGACCCTCCGCATTCTCCCTGCGACTCCGGCGCAAAAGCGAAGAATGAGAGATTCCGTTCTGTCCTTGGCGCGGCCCTTCCGAGCGAACTTGTCATACACCTCCTGTCAAGCGCCGATGCTCGACAGCGTTCCTTCCGCGCAACCGTTTGACCGGATCGCATGCTCGACCCAAAGAGATGTATTCGTATTTTCCGTCATCGACTGGCACTTCCGAATCCAGCGACCACAACATCTGGCCCGCAGTTTTGCCAACACGGGGCGGCGGGTATTTTTCTTCAGCAATCATTTCGTAGATGAAAGCGAGCCCGGCTACCAGATAGAGCAGTTGGACCCCTCTCTGGCTCTTTACCAGATCAGGCTTCACGTTCAGGGCGCTCCCGCAATCTACTTCGCGCCCCCGACCTCGGCAGCAAATAGCATGTTGCAAGCGAGCATTGCGAAGTTGATTCTGGATTTCGGTGCGATATCAACAATTTCATTGGTTCAGCATGCCTATTGGTACCCATTGGCCAGGCGTCTATCCAATACCTATCGGATTTATGACTGCATGGACCATCACGAAGGTTTTGGCAACGTACCGGAGAAACTGATCGAGATAGAAAGATACATGCTCAAGCGGGCCGACCTGGTCGTCGTGACCTCTTCCTGGCTGGAGACCTTCGCCCGCGACCACAATTCCAGCGTCGCTTTGATCAGAAATGCCGGCGAATACGAGCACTTTGCCGATCGGCCCCGCGAGGTTTACGTCGACCCGCAATGCAGAAGAATCATAGGCTATTACGGCGCGATTGCCGAATGGTTCGACCTTGACCTCATTCGTGCCGTTGCGTTGAGGAATACGGATTGTCTGATCCTGCTGGTTGGCAACGACACCGTGGACGCCGGGACTGTTCTTGGAGACTTGCCGAACGTGGCTTTCACTGGAGAGGTGCCTTACGCACGCCTTCCTTTCTATCTTCATGCTTTTGATGTCTGCCTCTTGCCCTTCAAGGTAATCCCGCTGACGCTGGCGACCAATCCGGTCAAGATCTACGAGTACCTGGCCGCCGGCAAGCCTGTCGTGAGTGTGGACCTCCCTGAAATTGGTCAGTTTGGAGATTTGGTATGGCGAGCGCAATCGACGGATGAGTTCGTGCAGAAGGCGGCTTTGGCCATGGAGCCAAGGAGCGCTTCACCTGCTATGGAAAGCGCGAGGAAGGCATTCGCGGCAGAGCAAACCTGGGACCACCGGATCGCGGAACTGGATGACGCGCTGAACGATCTGCGGATGCCAAGAATCAGCGTGATCGTCTTGACCTACAACAATCTCGAATTGACCCGGGCGTGCCTGTCGAGCCTCATCGAAAGGACCGGTTACCCAAATCTGGAAATCGTTGTCGTGGACAACGCTTCTATCGACGACACGCGCGCTTATCTCGACGAGTTCGGCAGGCGGCATGCGCACGTGAAGGTCATTCTCAATGAGAGCAATGTCGGCTTCGCTGCGGGCAACAATGTGGGCCTTGCCGCGGCAACGGGAGACTATTTGGTGATCCTGAACAACGACACCGTGGTCACTCCCGGATGGGCAATGACGTTGCTGCGTCATCTGCAAGCCGACGCATCCATCGGCCTTGTCGGACCGGTAACCAATAATATCGGCAACGAGGCGCGTATCGAGACGGCCTACGAAGACCTCGCGGATATGCCCGCAGAAGCCCTGAGGTTCACTCTGGACAACATGGGCAAAACCTTCCCGATGCGGAGCGCTGCCTTCTTTTGCGTGATGATGCCTCGCTCCACCTACGAAATTTGCGGCCCCTTATGCGAAGACTATGGGCGCGGCTTCTTTGAGGACGACGATTATTGCCGCAGGGTGGAAGCGGCGGGCTTGCGTATCGTCTGCAGTGATGACGTCTTCATCCACCATCATCTTTCGGCGTCGTTCAATAAGTTGAAGAGTGCGGAAAAGCAGGAACTCTTTGAAAGGAATAAAGCGATATATGAGCAAAAGTGGGGCAACTGGACTCCTCATGCATATCGAGATACCTATGCGATTTCGTAACCCTTACAACGGGCGGCGAGAGGTTAACGCGGAGTTTTTCCGATTTCTCGTGACCGGGGCATACGCGACCACATTGCACTACTTGGTGTTCTGGCTGGGGATTTCGGGCCTGAGCATGAACGCCTCCCTTGCCTCGGGTACCGGGTACCTGTCGGGGTCGGTCCTGAGCTACTTTATGAACTATTACTACACATTCGACAGCAAGCGCCCTCACCGGGAAGCCGTGGGCCTCTTCTACCTGATAGTTGCCACGGGTTTCTTCATCAATACCGGGTCGTTTTTCATGCTTACTCGGAGGCTCAGCTGGAATCCGTGGTTTGCGCAGGTTGGCGCGACGGCCCTTGCCCTGCTGTGGAATTTCTTTTTTTCGCGGTTGTTCGTCTTCTGTTGGAGGAAACGATGAGCAAGCTCATATCCGTTATTGTCCCGGCATACAACGAAGAGGAGGTGATTCATTCCTTCCACGCCAGGATGAGCGCTGTTTTCGATCGCCTTCCTGGGTATCGCTGCGAATTTGTCTTTGTTGACGACGGCAGTATCGATACGACGCGCAGGATGATTATGGACCTTGCCGCGTCCGATCCCCGTGTCTGCGCGATATCCCTCTCTCGAAACTTTGGGAAGGAGGTGGCTATGACAGCCGGGCTGGATTCCGCAAGGGGCGATGCGGTCGCGATATTTGATGTCGATCTGCAGGACCCGCCGGAACTTCTCCTTGAGTTCGTGGAAAACTGGGAGAAGGGGGTCGATGTCGTGTATGCGAAGAGAACCCAGCGGGATGGGGAGAGTTGGCTGAAAAAGGCCTCAGCGGCTGCCTTCTATCGTGTGATCGGCAGACTGACCAATGTATCGATCCCGCCCGACACCGGTGATTGCCGGCTAATGAGCCGAAGGGTCGTCGAGCAGCTCGTGCGCCTGCGGGAGCAACACCGTTTCATGAAGGGCCTGTTCGCGTGGGTCGGTTTTCCGTCTGTCGCTGTTGAATACAGGCGGGAACCCCGGGATGCCGGCGGCACCAAGTTTAATTATTTGAAATTATGGAATTTTGCCCTTGAGGGGATTACATCCTTCACCATCGCCCCCCTCAAGATCGCCATGTATATCGGCTTCATCCTGGCCACCGGCGCGTTTATCATGGGCGGCTGGATCGTGGCCAAAACGCTGGTGTGGGGAGAAGTCGTGCGCGGATACCCCACCCTGGTTGTCACCGTATTGTGCCTTGGTGGCATTCAACTCTTTTTTATTGGGATTCTCGGGGAGTATCTGGGGCGCATATTCGGTGAGACGAAGCAGAGGCCACTTTACATTGTTGATCGCAAAGTTCCCTCTAGGATTGCCTTTGCCCGATCTGTCGACGATGCCTTCATTCGCGAATCTGATAATCGACGGGCAGAGCAAGAGCATGGCATCGGTCAGTAATTGTGAAAAAATCGGGACATTGGTGCGCAGGGATCGCATGAGCAACAAAACTCTGGGTAACCTGTTTGACGCAACAAGGAACAGCATCAACATCATGCGTCTGCTTGCTGCCCTAGCGGTTATTTATGGCCACGCTTCCGCCGTGACAGGCCGCGGACCAGAAGACATCTTCTTGCAGTTCGTTGGTTATAAGTTCCTTGGCGGTGTTGCGGTCGATGTCTTTTTCGTCCTGAGTGGCTTCCTGGTCACAGCCAGCGCCATGGGCGGAAAAGGAATAAAGTATTTCCTCGTCTCCAGGGCGCTGCGCATCTACCCGGCCTTGCTCGTTTGCGTGGCGCTCTTGGTTTTCCTGCTCGGCCCGCTACTCACCGTCAGCGACGAATACTGGCAGGCAACCCAAACATGGCGGTACCTTGCGGGGAATGCGACTGCGTACTGCACGGAATATTTTTTACCGGGGGTGTTCTCAGGTCTTCATGATCGCGCGATAAACGGCTCCCTTTGGTCCCTCCAGATTGAGGTAAGACTCTACCTAATCGTTGGGATTAGCTCCATAGTTGGCGTTTTCATCAACAAGAGGGTGTTCAACACCCTGTTTTTCGCCGTCATCGTCGCAGGCTATTTTGCACCGGAGGTCGTTTTGAAGGTCTTTGGTCCGGAGAACCACCGTCATGTCGCACAGATGTTCATGATTGGCTCGTTCTCCTGGATCAACAGACAGTCCATCCCGATCGGACCGGAAATCCTGTTCATGCTGCTAATCTTCGCAGCTTCCTTGCACGGGACAGATCGCTTCGGGTTCGCGTACGTGCTCTTGCTGCCCTACCTTGTGTTTTATGTAGCCGTGGGGCAGTGGGGTGTCTGGTTCAACAAATGCGGTGACCTTTCATACGGCACCTATCTCTACGGGTGGCCATGTCAGCAGTTAGTCTATAGCATCGCGCCAGATATAGGCAACACGCTGCATGCCATGCTTGCCGCTCTCCTGGCCCTGTTTATGGCATTCCTGTCGTGGCGGTTGGTGGAAAATCCCTCGTTGAGGCTGAAGAAGCTGTACTGGCCGGGAAGATAAGCAAGGTCTGGTTTTGCCGGTTATTAAGCTTTTTGTTCGCGGAGATTGTTCGCATGTGGACAGCGTTACGTAGCAGATGGGCCTTCGATGCCCTGCTCATCTTTTTGGTGACCATCCTGGGCATGTTGCTGCTGATTGCAAATCCGGGCTACTTCAGTCATGACGAGCTCCAAAAGCTTGACCATGTGGGGAAATACGGTTTCTGGCATTATATATCTTCCTACGTGGTCTTGGTCAAAGGGGAGGGCTTCGGGACTCCCGTGCGTCCAATATCCTTCTTTGTGCAGGGGGTGCTTGCGCTGGCGATGAAGGATTACCCGGTCCTCGTGCACTTCGTGGATGTTCTGACCCATGGCACTGTAGCGGTCCTGGCATACTCTGCCTTACTGCGGTTTGCGGCTCCGAGGGTCGTGGCTCTCGGGGCCACTATTATTTTCGCCCTGAATCCGATGGCGGTTATAGCGGTGGGTTGGCCTGCTGCCCTGATGGATCGTTGGTACGTACTGTTCGGGACAGGCGCTCTGCTCTATGCCGACAGTCATGTAAGGGGTCGCTCGGGATGGACGGCGTTTGGGCTTATTTTTGTCCTTACCCTGGCCGCGATCCTCTCGAAAGAGACGGCCATTATGCTACCCGGGTTAATGCTCCTTTTCGTCCTGAGGGAACCGTCAGCGTTAAAGAGCTGGCGTTTTTGGTCGGCAGGCGCAGCCATGGCGCTTCCGGCCCTCACTTACATCCTCTATAGGCTACCGGCAATCCTCGCGTCCTTTGAGGGGGGCGGATCGAGTTCATACATTGCGTCCCTGGGGAATATCTCCCACGGGCTCCTCGTTTATCTTGCATATCCTTTCCTGGTCACGCTGACGGAGGCGGTTAACTGGGTTTTTGTGAGTCCTGTCCTGCTAAGTGCGGCTCTCGCGACGCATCTGGCCATCGTGGCTGTTCTGTGGCGTGCGGCTGGCTGGCGGGTCGGGAGCGGATATGTGTTTTGCTATTTCCTGTTCCTGATCCCTGTGCTGTTCATCCCGATCAAGGCGGCGCATTACCTCTACGCATCATCGATATTCTTCAGCATTGCCTTGTCCTGGATGGCCCTGGGAACGGCCTGGTGTTTTTCGCCGCGCCAGCTGTTTAGCTGTTTGGCGCTGATGCTGGTTCTGCTTCATACATTTGTCCTGCAAGGGTTTATGTACCGCCTGGGGTCGTGCATGAACACCACCATGACTGGCATCGAAGCTGCGCACATGACACTTGGCAAGCCCGAAGCATTCGAGATGAGGGCCGAACCGGGGGCGCCTGCACACGTACTGCACAGGCTCTCGACAGGGCGAGACAAAGTCGGTGACAGCTATCCGGTTAGGATGAGGGTCGTTGACTGGGATGAACCGTGGACCAGCGAGCTCCCTGTGTTGATTATGGATCACCGCTGCCGGGTATACGTGAAGTGACAGATCTTGGCACCACAAACAAACGAGAAGCCACTGAAAGTTTGACATTTTTTGATCTGTTGCCCCTGCCAGGCGAACAGGTCGTATCAATATGTAGGCATGGAGTTGAGGATGTGTAAGCAGAGTGCATGTGTGATGTGTGTTGTCGGTACCCGCCCCGAGTCCATCAAGATGGCGCCGGTTATCCTGGCGTTGAAGAAGGAACCGTGGGCGGACGTTCGCGTCCTCGCCACGGCCCAGCATCGTCACATGCTGGATCAGGTGTTGAACTTCTTCGACATCGAACCGGATATCGACCTCGATATCATGCGCCCCAATCAGGCGCTCGCCACGCTGACCGCACGGTTGTTGCTCGATATGGACGAGGTGCTGCAGGCGGAAAGGCCGGATGTCGTTCTGGTCCAGGGCGACACCACCACGGTGATGACGGTGGCGCTGGCCTGCTTTTACCACCGTATTCCCGTCGGCCATGTCGAGGCGGGTCTGCGGACCTGGGACATGCAGAATCCCTTTCCCGAGGAGGCGAACCGTGTCATCGCCGGCCGGCTGGCCCGCTGGCACTTCGCGCCCACGGAGAGTTCTCGGCAGAACCTGAGGCGCGAGGGGATTGCCGATGCGGACATCATGGTTACCGGCAATACCGTGATCGACGCCCTGTTGATGACCGCAGCCAAGGATCTGGCGTTGGGGATCGAACTCGATCCGGAAAAGCGTCTTGTCCTCATCACTTCCCATCGCCGTGAGAATTTCGGCGAGCCCTTCCGCAATATTTGCCGGGCGCTGCACACACTGGCAACGCGCAATCCGGACGTTCAGTTCCTCTACCCGGTGCATCCCAACCCGAACGTGAAGGATGTGGCGCACGAGATGCTCGGCAGTTGCCCGAACATCCGTCTTTGCGAGCCCTTGGACTATGCGCCGTTCGTTGCAGCCATGAAGCGCGCCTACCTGATCATCAGCGACTCGGGGGGCGTCCAGGAAGAGGCGCCGGCGCTTGGCAAGCCGGTGTTGGTTCTGCGGGATGAAACGGAACGCCCCGAAGCAGTGGAGCAGGGTGTGGTGAAACTGGTCGGCCCCAACTACGCCCGGATCGTGGAAGAAGCGCAACGCCTGCTGGACGACGGATCGGCGTATCGGACAATGGCGCGGGGGATTTCGCCGTATGGGGATGGCTGCGGTGCCGAGCGGATCGTCAAGGTGCTGCGAGAGTACTTTGCCTGATGCGCCTGGTGTATCTCTCGCCCGTTCCCTGGGCCAGTTTTGCGCAGCGCCCGCACAGGTTCGTCGAGTGGTTTCATGCCAGGGTCGGTGGAGAGGTCCTCTGGATCGATCCTTATCCGACCCGATTGCCGGAACTGGCGGATTTCGGGCGCGCAAAGGCCGAGGGCGGATGTGCGATGAAAACAGCGGCAAAGGGAAATACACCGGCGTGGCTGACTGTCCTTCACCCGCGGTCACTGCCGATTGAACCTTTGCCCGGCTCCAGCGTGCTTAATCGCCTGCTCTGGAACGATGTGTTGCGGGCAGTCGAAGCGTTTGTCGGACAATGCCAATGCCTGCTCGGTATTGGCAAACCAAGTGAACTGGCGCTGCAGACGCTTGCCCGACATCCATCCATTCCTTCGCTCTACGACGCCATGGACAATTTCCCGGCGTTTTACCGCGGCCTGTCCCGGCTGGCCATGGAGGGACGGGAGCGGAAAGTCGCCGCCCAGGTTTCGCGGATATCGGTTTCATCGACGGTGCTGGCCGGTCGGTTCGCCGCCTATCGCTCGAAACTTGTTTTTGCGCACAATGCTTGTTCGTCTGAAGCCCTTCCGCCTGTTGAGGCGGCGAGGAAAGAGTCAGAGAGACCAGTCCTCGGTTACGTCGGCACGATCGGTCACTGGTTTGACTGGCCTTCGGTATTCAATCTGGCGGAGGCGAATCCATCCCTGTGCATTCGGCTGATTGGCCCCGCTTATGTTACGCCTTCCGGAAGGCTGCCGCGTAACATCGAGTTGCTGCCAGCTTGCGACCATGCGACCGCGATGAGGTCCATGCAGAAATTTTCGGTCGGGTTGATTCCCTTCAAGCGCACGAACCTCACGGCATCCGTCGACCCGATCAAATACTACGAATATCGGGCGATGGGCTTGCCGGTGCTCTCCACTCGTTTTGGGGAAATGGCCCTGCGGGAGGGTCACGCCGGCGTGTTTTTTGCGGACAAGTGTTCCGATCTGGCCGCCGTGGCCGAATCGGCAATGGCCTATGAATGCGTGATAGGTGAAATAGAAGAATTCCGGGCTGCCAACTCCTGGAAGGCGCGTTTTGATGCCAGTGACATCCTGCGGTTTGTCGTGCAAGGGCGCTAAAGAGGCGCACAGGGGCCATGCGGGCAAGTATTCCGATCCGGTCAGCCATGCTGAGGCAACGCTGACTCAGGAAGGTGAAATGTACGAATGTGAAACGGATGGAATTCAGGGTTGTTGAACAGACAATTCCGGAGGAGTGTGTCTCGCTGCCGCCGGGATTCTGCCATGCCTGCGATGTCGTTATCGTCAATTACAACGCCGGAAAGTTGTTGTCCGACAGCGTTGCTTCCGTGCTTGCGGCGGGTGCCGCATCGGCCATCGTGGTCGACAACGGTTCGACCGACGGCAGCCTCGAACATCTGGAGCGAGTGACCGGCAATGCAAGGCTGGCGGTAATCCGCAATGGCAGAAATCTGGGATTTGCCGCCGCCTGCAACGTCGGGGCGCGAGCATCGTCGGCACGCCGGATACTGTTTTTGAATCCGGACAGCGTGCTGGCCGTCGACGCCCTGGCTCGCATGCTCGATGTGCTGGACCGCTCCGACGCCGTCGGCATGGCCGGCGGCCTGCTGTGCAACCCCGACGGCTCCGAACAGCCGGGCGGACGGCGGGTTTTTCCCACTCCGAAACGGGCTTTCATGCGCGCATTCGGCCTTTCTTGCCTGGCCAGGTTTTTCCCTGGGATGTTTTCGGATTTTCTTCTGCACAAGGAGCCGTTGCCTGCCGCCCCGATCGTCATCGAGGCGATCTCCGGCGCCTGCATGCTGGTCAAGCGCGAGGCGATGGACGACGTGGGACTGTGGGACGAGGGGTATTTCCTCCATTGCGAGGATCTCGACTGGTGCATGCGTTTCCGGCAAAAGGGCTGGAGGGTGCTGTTCGTGCCCGATGCACGAGTGACGCATGTCCGGGGTGCATGCAGCCGCAGCCGGCCGTTCTTTGTCGAATGGCACAAGCATCACGGGATGCTGCGGTTCTATCGGAAGTTCTTTCGTTGCCGGTATTCCGGCCTCCTGTGGGGTTTCGTCATGATCGGGGTCTACCTGCGTCTGGCGCTGGTTGCCGGTCGTTGCAGCGTTTGCCACGTGCTGGCCAATAGGGGAGCGGCGAGTGCCTGAGGCTCATGTGAGTGTTCTGGGGGCGACCAGTCTGGTGGGCGAATGCCTGTTGCCTATACTGAGCCGGTCGGGATGGAAGCTCTTCGCCTTTTCGCGAAGACCGCCCCAGCCTTCTGTTGGCGGCATCACCTGGCATGGAACCGGCGACCGCACGTGGCCTCAATCCGGTTTGTGGGTTTGTCTTGCGCCGATCTGGGTGCTGCCGGACTATTTCGACCGGTTGCGGAAATGCGGCGCCCGGCGCGTGGTCGTTTTGTCCTCCACCAGCCGCTTCACCAAGGAGGATTCCACCGACAGCGCCGAGCAACAGGTCTCGCGCCACCTGACGGCAGGCGAGTCGCGACTGCGGACATGGGCCGAAGGCAACGGCATCGAGTGGGTGATACTCCGGCCCACCTTGATCTATGGCCGGGGGCGGGACAAGAACATTGCCGAGATGGCCCGTTTTATCCGTCGTTTCGGTTTCTTTCCGTTGTTGGGCGAGGCCAGCGGCCTGCGCCAGCCGATTCATGCCGAGGACGTGGCTGCCGCGTGCGTTGCGGCATTGCAGTCTCCCGCGGCGGCACATCGCGCCTACAACATTTCCGGCGGAGAGACGCTCTCCTATCGGGAGATGGTGCGTCGTGTATTTTACGCCCTGCATCGCCCCCCACGTCCGGCGACCATGCCGCTGGCTGTTTTCAGGCTTGCAGTGACGTGCTTGCGCCTGCTCCCGAGATACCGGCACTGGTCGACCGCCATGGCCGAACGGATGACCCGCGATCTGGTCTTCGATCATTCGGATGCGGTGCGCGATCTCGGGTTGTCGCCGCGTCCGTTTCGGCTAACAGCAGAGGATCTGCCCCGATGAATCTGAGCGTATTGCTTGCCGTGGCCAGTCTGTTGGCCTGACCCGGAACCGGCTGGGCGCGAGGAACCGCATTGCGCCTCGGTCTGGTTTCGACTCCCAACGGCCTGTCGCACGCTGCCAACCCCGCATGGGGGCGGTTTCCCGAACGCATTTCAACCTATCTTCGACCGGCAAATCATCGGTGATAAAAAAGCCAAGTCAGTGACCTCCGGCAAGGCTCAGCGGTCGTTGACACTCAATAACCTCTGGAACTAACGAGAAAGTGCGACAACAGGAGGTGCGCGATGAAGGTCCTGTTTATCGAAGATGATCCGGCCTCCCGTTGTTATCTCATGGATACCCTTGTCAGCCAGGGGCATGAGGTCTGTATGGCGGAAAACGGCCAAGTCGGATTGCAACGATACTACGAGTTCTGGCCTGACCTGATTCTGTGCGACGTCGAGATGCCGGTCATGGACGGCCTGGAGTTTCTGACGGTCCTCCGCCGGCGCAACGAAACCGTTTCCGTGGTAATGATGACCGCTTTCGGTTGTGAGGAGTACGCCATCAAGGCGTTGCAAGCGGGTGCGAACGACTACCTCAAGAAACCTTTGCGCCATTCTGAGTTGTTGCCGCTGCTGCAAAGATATGCCGAGTTTTCCCTGGGGAACCGGCCGGGCGATCCGGGGCGGATGAACGAGAGATTGATGGCTATCAACCACCTCCTTCGCCGGGAGTTGCAAAAACAGACCGATCTGCCGGCGCTCAACGACCAAACGGCTCCCTTGACGGCGCCATACCCCAACGGTATAGCCTATGAGAACAGCGGCCTGATGCTACGAGCCATCGATCAGTTGGTGCACCGGCAGAACGACAGCGGGGGGGCTGAAAAACTTCTTTCCAGGTATAAGGCCATGAAGTCGTATCAGGGCGAGCACGACCAGAACGGGAATGTTCGCCATAAAGCCTAGCGCAGCAGAATCCCAGTCGTTCGTCACCATCGCCATATTTGTGGCTTCTGCCTGAAATAAGGCGACAAAAACAGATCGTCTTGATCTTCGCCCCTTCTGGAGCAGGTAATGAAAATAGAAATTGCTAAAACAATGGTCGGAAGTGATCTTGCAACACTTTTTTCTTGTCTTTTTTGTTGGATCATCTAAGGTGATTTTATCATTTTGGCTCATTTCCAATGAGATACCCCTATTAGGGCTTAGCTGAACACGGTTTTCGTGTTCTTGAATTCCAGGTAGCACACGACGTTATCTTTCCCGGCCAGAGACGTTTAATCGCAGAGGCAAACGTCTTTCTTTGACTAGGGATAGTTGCGTACGCACCCTTTCAAAACGGATCCATCGATTCGCTTTCCTCTCGATCATTTCCCCCGTTGAACCGATAGCTCTTTCTCTGTCTTTTCGTAACCGCATTCTCTCTGCGCGTTCTCGGAACGACTGACCCTATCGTTCTTCAATACACATCCCACCCCGCTCATCCATCGGGAGCTGTTACGTCATGCTCCCGGCGGAGCCATGTCGTCGTGCTCCCCATACCCATAAGGAGGCAACACCATGGCACCATTGCAGGAACAGATCCAATCCATCAACGAACGCTTGCGAACATTTGGTATCGAGGCGATTCAGGAAATCAAAATGACCGACAAGGGAGGTAACGTGATCGGTCAGATCAAGTACGGCTTTCGACCGCAGTACGTCTTTGACAGCGTCAATGAGGTGCTCGGTCCGGAGAATTGGCGGTACGAACTGACTAAGGAGGAGATTTTCGAGTCCCAGGCGGTTGCTGAGGTTCGATTGTTTGTGAAGATCGACGGTGACTGGCTGTGCAAGGGCTCGCACAAGGGACAGATGCTGATCGTCAAAGGCAACGTCGGCGATGCTCAGAAAGGAGCCATCACCGATGCCATTCAGAAATGCATGTCACTGTTGTCCATCGGCAGCGATGCCTACAAGGGGCTGCTGAAGAACGTCTATCTTCAAGGAACGCAACGAACTCAACCACCCGCAACGCAGTCCAATCCGCAACCGAAAACCAAACCTGCATCCAGAACCAGCCAACCCCCTGAGCCACCTGCCAACCAGAGTGATCCATCGGCAACCTTGCCCAAGATCGCCGGCGTTACCTTCGAGAACCGCCAAGGGGTGATCATCGCCATTGGCGACCATCTCTTCGACAAGAAGGAACTGCTCAAGGCCGCAGGCTTTCAATGGGACAAGACCGGCAAAACCTGGATGAAGCAAGCAGCGTAACCTACTCAATCCAACCCAACCAAAGGGGGAGTGATACCATTCCCTCGGCGGGAATTCGTGTATCCTCCCTCATTTTTTTCAGGAGGATACCACTATGTCAGACCAGTTGATGCTCACCTTGCAGGCCGCTCTCCAGCAGCTTGCCATCCAACAGACCGAGGAAACGCTCGGTGATCGGAGCACCTATCTCGGGGCTTCCGACATCGGCGCCTGCCCACGCAAGACCATTCTCAGAAAGCTCCATGCCCCGGAGGCCGACCTGGTCACCCTGCTGCGGCAGCGACGCGGTCACATGGCCGAAGAAGTGGTTGCCGCCGCCTTCATGATTGCCGGATTCAGCAACTTCCAGCGGCAAACCGAGGTTCGACATACGGGCGCTGTCCCGGTCATGGCCCATCTCGATTTTGTCTTCATCTCGGAGGTGCGCAAGACCATGGCGGTCCTGGAGGTGAAAGCACCGGAGAACATCCCGGAACACCCCTACGGCGCTTGGGAGACCCAACTCTATCTGCAAATGGGCCTGCTGGCCGACAGCTTCCCCGACTACACCGTGGAGAAAGGCGCCATCCTGGCGGTCAACTTCGGTGATCAGGGAATGCGGCTCTTTGGCGGTTACACCCCCCAGGACATCATCTATCACGGCCTGATCGACCGGGCCACCACCATCTGGAACCAATACCAAGCCTACAGTGAAGGCGAGTTGGCCACCCCCTCCATGGAGGTGGGACCGCTTTGCGGCTACTGCCCTTTCATCATGGATTGCCCCAAGTTCGAGGCCGAGGAAGTACGCGAGCTGACCGAGAGTGTCGAGATCCTGCTGGAACTGCAACACCAGCAAAAGGGTCTGGAGACTGAGGTCAGTTTTCGCAAAAGCAACCTGCTGGCCATCGTGGCCCAGCGGGGTCCGCTCAAGGCTTTTGGCCATCTGCTACGCAAGGCGGTTCGCACCAGGAAGTCACTGGATGCGGACCAACTCACCCAGTTCCTTCAGGGCTACGGACACTCGCTCAATGATTTCCAGAAGAGCAGCTCCTACGCCTTCCTGGAGATCAAGAAAGCGGCCTGAACCCAGGCTTCCCATCTACACGATCCCACATCTCTCCCCATGGTGGGGAGAGCCATTACCCATTTATCAAGGAGAACCACCATGTTGAACAAGACCATGCTGATCGGCAATTTAGGCGCAGACGTTGACACCCGGTACACCAAGACCCAGGTCGCCGTGGCCACCTTTCGCATCGCCACCACCGAACGGTGGAAGGATAACGAAGGCAAACCGCAGGAGTCGACCGAATGGCACCGCATCGTTGCCTTCGGCCGTCTGGCTGAAATCTGCTCCGAGTACCTCGCCAAAGGCTCCCGGGTCTACCTGGAGGGCCGTTTGCAGACCCGCAAATGGCAAGACGCAGAAGGTGTCACCCGCTTCACCACGGAGATCATTGCCCGTGAGATGAAGATGCTGGGCGGCGGCGAACGAACCGATATTCCGGTGCCGCCGGAAGACGGCCAGGAACCACCAACATCCGACGACGTGCCGTTCTGATTGCACAGCATTACAACCACAACTCACCTAACCTGCCTGAACCCCGGATTTGCGGGGTTCAGGCCCTTTAATTCCGACCATCAGGATAACCACATGAACCACCTACCCAGCCAACAGGAACACCCACAGGCAGAACCATCGTTCTGCACGCCTTTTCCCTGGACCATCGAATCCCATCCGGACACCGAAGGTGGATATGTCATCCGTGAGGCCCGCCATGAGCAACAGACATGGTGCGACCAGGGCTATGACATCTCCATTGAGGAAGGCGACCGGCGCAGTCTGCTGGTGGCTCGGCACGAAGCCGGCAACATTCGCCTGCTCCAGGCCGCCCCGATTCTGTTCGCCGCCCTGCGGGATCTGGTAACTTCCACCGGTACAGCCACTGCGGCTCGCACCGTGCTAGAAGCCATCTTCCCCGATTGGCAGCAACTGGAGATCCACCGCAACCAGGGAGAACGACCATGACACGACGCACCGAATTCGCCCGCCAGGCGCTTGATCAGTATTACCTGAGCAAGAGCGAACCCCTGGATACGCTCGAAACCGCCGTCATCGATCTGGTCGAGATCGAAAAGGCACGCATACCCTAACCAAAAAGGAGAACACTATGGCACGACTGGGATCTCAGGCCAAGGCCGGCTTTTATTCGACACCGGAAAGCGTCCGTGGCCAACTCAAAGCACTGCTCGATCTTGAAGACGGCGCCCGCATTCTCGACCCCTGCTGCGGCGAAGGACAGACCCTTGCCGCGCTGGCGGCAGGAACAGGCGCCATCACCTACGGTATCGAAATGGATCATGATCGGGCCACCGAGGCCCGGCAACGACTCCACCATCTCCTCTGGGGCGACGCCCTGGTGGAGACGCGGATTTCGCCCGGGGCCTTTGGTCTGCTCTATCTCAATCCACCCTATGACTACAGTCTGGAACCGGAGGCCCAGGCCCAGCGGCTGGAAGCGCTCTTTTTGAGGCGCTTCCAGGAAACCCTGCACAAGGACGGCTGGCTGGTGCTGGTTGTTCCCTACACAGTGCTGGCCGCTTGCGCATCGGTTCTGGCCCGGCATTTCACTGACTTTCAGGTCTACGCCTTCCCGGAAGAAGAATTTCACACCTTCCATCAGTGTCTGGTACTGGGGCGGAAACGCTCGCTGGTAACCAAGGCCAAGGCGGCCCACATGGAGCAGGAGCTGATCTGCATTGCCGACATGGCGCCGGAGATCTTTCTGGCCACGGCTCCCCAGTTGACCACCCGCACCGAACGGTTGGCAATACCTGCACCCAAACATCCCTGCGCCTTCAAGTGCAACCGGATCGATCCCCGGGAAGCCATCCCCCTGGTCCGCAAAAACGGGCTCTTGGAGGATCTGCTCACCCACGATCTGGCACCCGGACAATGCCATGCCATCCGGCCTCTGGCCCCGTTGAAAAACGGCCACCTGGCCCTGATGCTCGCCGGCGGTTACATGAACGGCGAGATCGAGTTGGACGGCCACCGGCTGGTGATCAAGGGCGTGGTCCACAAGACGGAAAAAATCCACTCCATCGCCGAAAACAACAGCGGCGACACCATGGTCACCACCCGTGACCTGTACCAGCCCACGGTCAAGGCCATCGACATGGCCAAGGCCGAGATGCTGATCATCCGCTGAACTTTTTCAAATTTCATCCACACCAACCCATGGGGGAGTCTTCCCCGGTGGGGATGTCTCCCTCTTTTTTTCAGGAGGCATCATGCACGACTATCTCACCATCCGCAGTAACGGCTTTGTCACCTACTGTGACGGCCTCATCGCCAGCATCGAGGCGGATCAGGCACGGGCTTATCTGCTCAGTCTGGTCGGCAGTCCGGCCCAGATCCAGGCCACCTCGGCCCACTTCTACAATGGCGGCTTCAGCCGTATCTCCGGGATTGAACCCACTCCCCTGGAGTTGGGCCGCACCCCGGGCACCATCCGCTCCATCCGGGCGCGGAAGATCGGCGATGTGGTCAACAAGGTGCTGATCAGCGCCGAACAATTCGAACGTAAGGCCCAGCATATCGAGACCGCCTGTTCGGTCATCGTCTTTGGCGAGGACATGGCAACGGTCAAGCAGCAGGCCTATCACCGCTTGGACAACAGTACCACCATGCCGCTGAAACCTGAGTGGCGCGACTGGTTATGGGACGAGGTCCTGCAACCGGAGCGGCTCTATTCCTTTGGCAATCCGCACCTGCGGCAGGCCTGGAAGATCAGTTGGCAGGAAGAAGAGCTGGAAGAACGGATCCTGGAAGGGATCCGGCTCGGTTATCTCAGTTAAACGAACTCAAAAGCACCCTATCAGGGGAGGCATTCGTTCCCCTGAAGGGGATCGTCTGCCTTCCCCATGGAGGACAGACGATGGACATCCCTTTAAGCGAATTTCTCGATCAATGGGGCGAGGTACTCAAGTCCCAGGTCATCACCACCATGCACCCGGTCTATCAGCCCAAGGTGGAGGATCAGTGGGATGCACAGGCCCGCGAACAACTGGGCCAGCTCAAACGCACCCCGTTTGAGGCCCAGATCCGCTGCGGCATCCTGCCCATTGCCCGGACGCTCTACCTCTACAAGGAGGACCGCAAAGGCGCCTTCCTGGTGGGTGAGATGGGCGCGGGCAAGACGATCATGAGCCTGGCCGTGGCCGCGCTCGATCCCAAGCCGGCCAAACGGATCCTCATTCAATGCCCCGGTCATCTGGTACGCAAGTGGATCCGGGAGGCGGAAGCAACGCTGCCCGGATCCACCTGCATCAACCTCAACGGCCGGGATGTGACCCTGTTGCTTGAACATAAACGAAACCCTGCAAAACCTCGGGGCACCGAGATCTGGGTCCTGGGCAAGGAGCGGGCTAAGCTGCATTACCAGCGCAAGGCCGGCTTCATGGTCCGGCAAGGAGTATCCTGCTGCCCGGACTGCGGCGCTCAGGTGTTTTTGAACCTGAACGACCATACCCCGGTCTGCGAACACTGCCAGGCCCGGATGTGGTCGGCCGACGGTGAACGCAACCGGCGCTATGCCAAGGCCGAGTTCATCAAACGCTATCTCCCCAAAGGGTTCTTCGATCTGGTCATCCTCGACGAGGTCCACGAACTCAAAGGTGGCGGAACAGCCCAAGGTCAGGCCATGTCCTGCCTGATTGCCCGCTCCCGCAAGGTACTGGCGCTCACTGGAACCCTCATGGGCGGATACGTGCGCCGGGAAGGCGCTTAGGATTTAGAGCGTGAGGTAAACTCACCAGAATTACTGGAAAATTCTGTGTGCACCCAACTCATCCTTGCCCAGTAATGGGAGTAAGCCTCGAAAGAGGAAGGGGAGTGCAGCATGTTGGGAAAAGGCGACCACCAGGTAACTACCCGTCCTGGGATGCGTCAGCACAA